>Ga0081539_10000130_pt1 | contig 178299 bp, 133 predicted proteins | sample TabmetS4T2R2_FD_71023 | JGI IMG/M metagenome (GOLD analysis project Ga0081539, IMG submission 71023) | Tabebuia heterophylla rhizosphere microbial communities from the University of Puerto Rico - S4T2R2 | ecosystem: Host-associated > Plants > Roots > Rhizosphere ... | reverse complement strand
ACTTGCGCAGGTCGCGGTCGAGCGCGTTGCGCGTATCAACGATCAGCTTCGCCAACTCGCAGACGCGCCGGTAGTCAACCTGGCTGTGGTCGGTTACGATCACGACGCAGTCCGAGCGCCGCAACTCTTCGTCCGTCAGCGCGACGGACTGGAGCGGCTCGCCCGACCCTTGCGTGTGCGCGTCGTCGAATCTGACCTCGCCGACGAACGGATCGTGGTAGCGCACGTCCGCCCCCTTCGCCCGCAGCCGGTCTATGATCGAGAGCGCGGGGCTTTCGCGCACGTCGTCAATGTCCTTCTTGTAGGCCACGCCCAGCAGGAGCACGCGCGCGCCCTTCAGCGCCTTCGCCTCGTCGTTCAGCCCGTCCGCGACGAGTTGGACGACGTGCTCCGGCATGCGCGAGTTCACCTCTTCCGCCAGCCCGATGAAGCGCGAATCAAACCCGTGCTGCCGCGCCTTCCAACTGAGGTAGTGCGGATCGAGCGGGATGCAGTGGCCACCTATGCCGGGGCCCGGATAGAAGGGCATGAAGCCGAAGGGCTTGGTGGCGGCGGCGCGGATGACTTCCCAAGTGTCTATGCCGAGCGCGTAGCAGAGGCGGGCCATCTCGTTCGCCATGCCGATGTTGACGGCGCGGAAGGTGTTCTCAAGGAGTTTCGCCGCCTCCGCCACGCGCGCGGACGAGACCGGGTGGACGTTGTTGACGATCTCGCCGTAGAGCGCGGCCGCCGCCGCGGTCGAGTCGTCCGTGCAGCCGCCGACGACTTTGGGGATGTTGTGCGTCTGGAACTGCGGGTTGCCGGGATCAACGCGCTCCGGCGAGAAGGCGAGCAGGAAGTCCGTGTCGAGGGCGAGACCGCGCTCGGTGAACATCGGCAGCAGCACCTCGTCGGTCGTGCCCGGATAGGTCGTGGACTCAAGGACGATGAGTTGCCCGCGCCGCAGGGTCTGCTGAATCTGCTCGGCGGCGGCGAGGATGTAGGAGATGTCCGGCTCTTTCGTCTTGCGCAAGGGCGTGGGCACGCAGATGATGATCGCATCGCACGCGGCGAGCGCGCCGAAGTCCGTCGTCGCGCGCAGGCGGCCTTCGTCCACGAGCGTCTTGACGCGCGGCGTGGGCACGTCGGGGATGTAGGAGTCGCCCGCGTTGAGGCGCGCTGCCTTGCCGGCGTCCACCTCGAAGCCGGTCGCTTGAAACCCGCGTCCGGCGAACTCGACCACGAGCGGCAGCCCGACGTAGCCGAGACCGATCACGCCCACGTGCGCGCGCCGCGCGCGGATCAACTCAAGCAGAGAGTCTTTGATTGTCGTCATGAAATAATGTGTGTGGCCCGCCAGCAAGACTATGAGAGCATAATCTGACGTGTCAAGCGCGTCCAACGGCAGGCGGGCGCGCGCCTCCGCGCCCTCTGCGTCCTCTGTGTTATAGCCGGCCGTGCGTTAAACTCAGGCGCGGTCTGCACGCGGGACACTTAGCTAAACCCTGCGCGGTGCGCCGCACGAACTATGGGAAGCATTAAGACAGGCATAAGGTGGCGGGCGCTGTGCCTCGCGCTCTGCTGCGCGACCGTGACGGCGGCCGGGCAGAGAGGCGCGCGGCCCGCCCCGCCGCCGCAGACGAAACAGCCCGTGCAGCCGGCGCGCGGTGCGGCGGCACGCACGCAGCCGACGCGCGCCGCCGAGTTGGAGGCGTTAGTCATAGACGCGCGCAGCCTGCCGCCGGAGTTCGCGGCGGACGTGCTGCTGCGGCTGGTGGAGTCGGGGCGCCTCACGGAGCGCGCAGCGCGGCGCGAGTTGTTGGCGGAAGCCTTCCGCACGGCGGGCGGCGCGCAGCAGCCCGTCAAGCGGCGCATCGCGCCCGGCCTCAACTACGCCTACACGCGCGAAGACTACCGGGCGCGCGCCTTCCAACTCAACCTCGACGCGCTCAGCCTGCGTCTGCGCGCCGTGAACGCGATGCTGAAGGCGGACAAGCCGCGGGCGCGCGCGCTGTTCGATGAGTTGCCGCGCCGCCTGCCGCTCGCGCCGCTCGCCTGCGCCGACGCGCTCGTCTATGACGTGCGCGATTTTTACGAGACGCTGACGAAGGTCGCGCAGGAGACGTTCGACGCGGCGGAGAAGGAGCGCGGCGAGGACTTGCTGTTCGTGCAGGGCTATCTGGACGAGACGGCTGCGCCCGCCGGGGTCTGGCCCGCCGCGCAGATGGTCTTGCAACTCGGCGACACGTCGCAGCGGTTTGCGCCGCTCCTGCACGCCTACGCCGACGCGCTCAAGAAGATCGCGGCCGACGACGACCGCAGCTACACGGCCGAGTCGGCGGCGCAGTGGCAGACGTTGGCGCGGCTGCTCGACGCCTGCAAGCGGCACGGCGTCGTGCCGGACGAGTTGCTCGCGGCCTATCGTGCCTACGTCGTCACGCACGCGGGCGCGGCGCGCTGCGCCGACACGGCCGGCGCGCCGCAGGCCGGCGTGGCAGACAGGCGTGGCTTCGATTATTTCAACCAGCAGATGCGCGAAATTGATCCGGGGCAGCAGACGCTCGCGGTCGTCCCCGCCGAGGAGACCAGACCTGCGCGCTTGGAAGGCGCGGCCGTCTTGACCCGCTACTTCACGACGCCCGCCGCGCAGGCGCTTTTCCGCACCGCGCAGGAGTTGCGCTTCGGGCTGGCAGACGAAGACGCGGACGAAGCGGCGGACGATCCGAAGCGCGGCGAGAAGCTGACCGCCTGGCTCAACGCCATGGCCGACTGGCGGCCGGGCGGCGCGGAGGTGGACGCGGACTACTTCGAGCAGAAGTGTGTGCTCTACCAGTTGTTGCTCGAAGCCGGCCCGGCCGAAGGGCCGGCGGGCGAGACGTTGATGCGCGAGTACGTCAACTTCCTGCGCCAGCCCGCGCGCCAGCAGGAGAACCGCGCTGGCTGGCTGCTGCACGTCCAGCGCCTGCTCGCCAGCCCCAGCTTCGGCGCGGGCGCGGCACGGGCGCGTCTGCTCGCGGCGCTGGCTAGTTCCGGCGACCCTGTGCTGCGCCTCTACGCCACCCTCCAAAAGACGCGCCCGCCGACGGAGGCACGAGAGAAAAGATGAAACCACGAAAGCCACACGAAATAGCACGAAAGGCGTTCTAGTTCTTTTCGTGTTGTTTCGTGTGGCTTCGTGGTTACTGCCCTTCGCGCGCGGCATACGCGCAACTTTACGCGCCGCGTCCCGGCTTTAATCTTCGGCCGCCGAGAGGCCGCTGTTGGCGGGCCCCTGCACGACGTGGCCGTCGCGCCCGTCGTAGCGCGAGCCGTGGCAGGGGCAGTCCCAGGTCTGCTCGGCGGCGTTCCAGTTGACGACGCAGCCGAGGTGCGCGCAGATCGCGGTGCGCTCGTGGAGCGCGCCCGCCTCGTCGCGGAAGACCGCCACCTTAGTCAGCCCCCGCCTAAGAACAGCGCCTGCGCCCTGCTTGATCTCTTCGACCGACTCGACCTCGCCCGGCGTCGCCAGGTCGGTGTACTGCGCCATGACGTTCGCGTTCTCGCGCGCAAAGTCCGTGATGGCGACGAGCGTCTTGCGCGACGGGTCGTAGAGTTCGGCCCAGGGGTTCGCGCGCCCGCAGATGAGATCGGTCAGGAGCATGCCGGCGATAGTGCCGTGCGTCATGCCCATGCCGGAGTCGCCCGTGGCGATAAGGACGTTGTCGGCGTCGAGCGGGTTGCGCCCGATGAAGGCGAGCGAGTCCACCGGCTCCATCACCTGCCCAGACCAGCGGAACTCTATGCCTTCGACCATCGTGAAGCGGTTGCGCGTCCACTGATCGAGCTTGCCCCAGCGCTGGTTCTGATCGTGCGCCTGCCCCGTCTTGTGATCCTCGCCGCCGACGATGAGCACGTCGTAGCCGTCGGCGGGCTGGACGCGGACGTAGTGGTAAGGCGTGTACGGGTCTTCGGGCGCGTCCCAGAGCAGGACGTGCGGGACGGAGCCGGCGGGCACGCGCGCGCCGATGACGTAGGTGATGTAGGGGGCCTGCTTGGTGTGGATGGCGACCAGATCGTTGACCGGCGTGTTGGTGGCGACGACTATCGCGCCGCAGCGGACGACCGCGCCGCCTTCGGTCTCGACGTGCGCGCCCGTGCCGCCCTCAATCTTCGTCGCGTGCGTCTGCGTGTAGACGCGGCCGCCGTCGCGTGTGATGGCGCGCTGCAAGCCCGCGAGGTACTTGAGCGGGTGGAATTGTCCCTGCCGCGGGAAGTGCAGGCACGCGCCCGTGTCGAAGGCGTCTAGCGGCGCGCGCTCAAGCCGGCGCACGTCCGTCAGCCCGGCGCGGTGCGCGGCGGGCAGCTCGTCTTCGAGCACCTTCATCTTCGCCTGCGGGTGCAGGAAGAGATAACCGTCGAGCCGCTCGAACTCGCAGTCGATCTGCTCCGCGCCGACGATCTCTTCGATCTTGTCAATCGCCGCGGTGTGGCTCTCGGCGGCGAGGCGCGATCCTTTCTCCCCGAACAGGCGCTCAAGCTCGTAGAAGCGGTCGTCGAGCGCGTTCGACAGGTGTGCGGTGGTGCGCGCCGTCATGCCGCCGCCTGTGGGGCCGTCGTCCAGAACGACGACGCTCCGCCCCTCGCGCGCGAGCAGGTAAGCGGTCGTCAGGCCCGCTATCCCCGCGCCGACGATGCACACATCGGCCTGCTCGTCCTGTGTCAGCCGCGACCCGTGCGGCGTGTCGGCAGTCGCCATCCAGACCGAAGTGGTCTGCCCGTTGTCCGTCTGCATAAACGTTCCTCCCCTGCCTGAAATTTTAGGTGTGCCGTGAAGCGAGGGGTCGGCTTCGCCGGCCTTATTCGACTAACTCCCCCTTGCCGATCTTCTCGCGCTGCACGCCGTGCGGGTTGGTCGAACGCTCGCCGCGTCTGCGCGTGGACTTGCGCCGCCTAAGTACCTCGCCCTTGTGATCGACCGAGCGGAGCGGCTGCAAGTCTTCCGCCGCGCCCGCCGGATCGTCGAGCCGCGTCTCAACGTCGGGCGGCGACTCGTCGGCGTCGGCCTGCGCGCCGTCTTCAATCCCCGCGAGCGCGCGCTGGCGCGTGAAGTGCTCGGCGATCTCTGCGGCGGTCTGGCGGCCGACGAAGGGCGCGAGTTCGGCCGGCGTGGCCTGCGCGATGCGGGCGATGGAGCCGAAGTTGCGCAGCAGGCGCGTCTTGCGTTTGTCGCCGACGCCGGGGATGGCGGTCAACTCCGAAGTGAAGTCACGCATCTCGCGCCGCTTGCGGTGGTAGGTGACGGCGGCGCGGTGCGTCTCGTCGCGGATCATCTGGATGAGGCGCAGGACGGGCGAGTGCGAGTCCAAATAGATCGGCTCATGCTCGCGCCCTTTGCTGAGCAGGTGCGAGACCTCGTTGTGCCGGCGCGGTGGCTTGACCACGCCGATCATCGGGATGGCTTCCAAGTCTAGCTCACGCATCGCGTCGGCCGCGGCGGCCAGTTGCGTCTTGCCGCCATCAATCATGACGAGATCGGGGAGCGGCTGCTGCTCGTCAAGCTGGCGACGATAACGACGAAACACGGCCTCGCGCATCGAGGCTGGGTCGTTCGCGCCCTCCACGGTCTTGATGCGGAAGTTGCGCTTCTCCGCGCGGCTGATCTTCCCGTTCTCGCAGACGACGACGGCCGCGACGTTCTCCGCGCCGGAGATGTTCGACACGTCGAACGACTCGATGCGCGTCGGAAAGCGCGGCAGCTCCAGCGTCTCCTGCAACTCTTCGAGCACGCGCTCCATGTCGGGCTTCAGCACCCGGAAGCGCTGCTCAAACGCGATCTGCGCGTTCTTCTCGACCAGCTCGATCATGTCGCGCTTCTCGCCGCGCTGCGGGTCGAGTATGTGCACGCGGCGGCCCTTGCGCGCGGTCAGGGCTTTTTCTAACAACTCGCGGTCGGCGAAATCCACGGGGACGTGAATCTCGCGCGGCACGTAGTCGGTCGAGTAGTACTGCGTCAGCACCTCGCTCAGGAACGCCGACGGGTCGAAGTCGTCCGGCGGCAGGTCTTCCCAGAAGAACTCGCGGCGGCCGACGATCTTGCCCTCGCGCATGGTGAAGAGTTGCAGGGCGAGGCGCGCGCCTTCGCGGTAGTAGCCGAAGATGTCCACGTCGCGGTCGGCGGTCGTCGCCATCTTCTGCTGCTCGGAGACGGCGAGCACAACTTTCCGCAGGTCGCGGTACTTCGCCGCCTGCTCGAACTTCATCTCGTCGGACGCGCGCAGCATCCGCCCCTCGTACTCGTCCGCCAACTCACGGTTGCGTCCTTCCAGAAACATCCGCACGTCGCGGACGGATTCGGCGTACTCTTCGGGCGTGCACAGGCCCTTGACGCACGGGCCGAGGCAACGCTTGATGTGATACTCAAGACACGGGCGCGGGAGTTTCCCGTCAATCTCTATGTCGCAGGTGCGCAGTTGGAACGTGCGGTTGATCAGATCAATCGTGCGCCGCGCTAGACTCGCCGGCAGGAACGGCCCGAAATAGAGCGCACCGTCGCGCTGAATCTTGCGCGTGATCATGACGCGCGGGAACGCCTCGCCCACGGTCAGCTTCAGGTGCGGGTACTGCTTGTCGTCCTTGAGCAGCACGTTGTAGCGCGGCTTGTGCTGTTTGATGAGGTTCGATTCGAGGACGAGGGCTTCGACCTCCGTGTCGGTAACGATGAACTCAAGGTCGGCGATGCGCCGCACCAGCTCGCGCGTCTTCGCGTCGTGCCCGCGCCCCGCCTGGAAGTAGGAGCGCACGCGGTTGCGCAAGTTCTTCGCCTTGCCGACGTAGATGATCTTGCCGCCTGCGTCCTTGTGCAGGTAGACGCCGGGCGACGTGGGCAGGTTGTCGAGTTTCTCCTTGAGCGCCATGTTCATCTACGCGTGTGCGTAGATTATAGGCGCTCACTCGTACCGTAGCGCAACCAGCGGATCGATCTTTGTCGCCCGCCGCGCAGGGATGTAGCAGGCGACGAAGGTCACGCCGACGAGCACGAGCACGATGGCGAGGAACGTCAAAGGGTCGGTGGCCCGCACGCCGAAGAGAAGTTTTGTCAGCAAGCGGGTCGCGCCGAGCGCCGCGATGAGACCGAGCACGACACCGGCAAACGCCAGCCCCATCCCCTGCCCGATCACCAGTCGCAGCACGTCGCGGCGTTGCGCGCCGAGCGCCATGCGGATGCCGATCTCGCGCGTGCGTTGCGTGACGCTGTAGGCCATCACGCCGTAGATGCCCACCGCCGCCAGCAGGAGCGCCACGCCCGCGAAGAGACCCAGCAAGAGTGTGTACAGGCGCGGCTCGGTGAGTTGCTGCTCGTGCATCTGCTCGACGGTCTCGGCCTTTGAGGCGGGCAGGCTCTTGTCGAGCGACCAGATGGCGCGCTGCACGTCGTCGCGCACGCTCAAGGGGTCGGGGCCGGTCGTGCGTATGAGCAGCCACGCGGCGAACCAGGGCTGCTGCTCGAAGGGCACGAGGACTTCCGGCTTCGTGGGTTCGTTCGGCTCCTCCTGCTTTGCGTCGCCGACGACGCCGACGATCTCGCGCGTCTGTCGTTGCCCCAAATAGTTGATGACGAGCTTCTGTCCCAAGGGGTTTGCGCCCGCGAAGTAGCGCCGCGCCAGCGTCTCGTTGACGAGCGCGACGGGCGGCGACTCTTTACGGTCGCGCTCGTCGAACTGCCGGCCGGCGCGCAAGGGCACGCGCAGCGTGCGCAGGTAGTCGGGGCCGACGGCGCTGTAGCTGATCATCTGATCGCCTTCTGGCAGCGGGCTGCCTTCGAGGTTGAAGGGGAAGTTGAGACCGCCGAGCGTGGCGAAGCTCATCAGCGAGACGGACGCGACGCCGGGCGTGCGCGCCACCTCTTCGCGCACCTGCCGGGCGAAGAGCGCGCGGTTCTTTGGTGGCAGCGAGAGCGACATCGTCATCAGCCCGCGCGGCTCGTAGCCGAAGTCGAAGTGCCGCAGCCGCCAGAAACTTTGCAGCAGCAGCCCCGCGCCCGCGAGCAACACGATGGCGAGCGCAACCTCCGCCACGACCAGCACGCCGCGCGTGCGCCGTTGGCGCGGCGACTCCGTGCCGCGCCCCTCGTCTTTGAGCGCCGTGTTGACGCCGAGCCGCACCGCCCGCCAGCCGGGCACGAGACCGAAGACGACGCCGGTCAGCAACGCGACCGTCAGCGTGAAGAGAAGCACGGGCACGTCCACTCTCAACTCGTCTCGCGCGTTACTGAGGGCCTGAAACTTCCAGTGGAAGGTCGGCAGCAGGTGCGTGATCGCGGCCACGCCCCACACGGCCAGCAGTAGCCCGCCCGCTCCGCCCGCCAGCGCGAGCAGCAACCCTTCGACCAGCGCCTGCCGCAGCAGCCGCCCGCGCCCCGCGCCCAAGGCCACGCGGATCGCCATCTCCTTCTGCCGCGCCGCTGCCCGCGCCAACAGCAGGTTCGCTACGTTCGCGCACGCGATGAGCAGCACGAGGCCGACCGCGCCCATGAGGATCAGCAGCGCCTCGCGCCCGCCGCGCACCAGGTGCTCGCGCCAGGACGTGACGCGCACCTCCCAGCCCTTTTCGTCCTTCGGGTAGAGGGCCGCCAAACGCGCCACAATCGTCTGCAATTCCGCCGCGGCCGTCGCCTCCGTCTGCCCCGGCGCGAGCCGGCCCACGACCGAGAAGTAGCGCGCGCCGCGCACCTTCATCTCCTCGCTGTCGCGCATGACCGGCACCCACGCGCTCGCGTTAGACGACACTTTAAAGCTCGGCGGCATGACGCCTATGACCGTCACCGCGCCGTCGTCCGTGCGCAGCGTGCGCCCGACGACTGAAGGATCGCCGCCGAAGCGTTGTTGCCAGAGCCGGTGGCTGAGGACGACGACGCGCGGGGCGGCCGTCAACTCTTCTTCGGGTAGGAAGTCGCGCCCGATGAGCGGCGCGACGCCGAAGGTCTGAAAGAAGTTGACCGAGACGCGCGCCGCCGGCAGCGTCTCGGCGCGTTCGTCTGCGCTACGCAATGTGAGACCCGTGCCGCCGTACATGGCTAACTGCGCGAAGGCGTGGCTCTGCTCGCGCCAGTCCCAGAAGTCCGCCGGGGCGACGCCGCCGAACTGCCCCTCGCCGCCCTGCGGGTTGAACGATTCCAGCACCACCAGCCGCGCTGGCTCGCGGTACGGCAGCGGTCGCAGCAGGACGGCGTTAACGACGCTGAAGATGGCCGTGTTCGCGCCGATCCCTAACGCCAGCGTCAGCACCGCGACCGCTGTGAAGCCCGGCCGCTTCAACATCAACCGCAGGCCGTAGCGTATGTCTTGCCCGAGCGATGTCACAGCGCGCCAACCTCCTCTCTGTCCTCTGCCGTGTGCCGGCCCGTCCGCCGCGCTGCTGTCCACGCCGGCCGCCGTGTCGGCCGCACGCCGCGCGCGTCCAAGCTCGCACTCCAACAACTGCCAGTCCGTGATCTGCGCGCGGGCGCGCGCCTCCGCCTCCTGCACCGTCGCGCCGCCTGCCAGCGCCTCCTCGTAGGCCGCTTCGAGGTGCTGCGCCAACTCCTCGACGATCTCCAACTCGCGCGCTGGCTCAAGCGCCGACGGCGGCAGGTGCGCGCGGACGTAGCTCTGCCAGTCAGGCATGGCTGATCCCCGCCACGCGATCCAGCGCGGCAAAAAAATCTTTCCAGGTGCGCCGCTGCTCCGCGAGCACGCGCTGCCCGGCAGCCGTCAGCTTGTAGAACCGGCGGCGGCGCTCGCCCGCCTTCTCGACCCAGCGCCCCTGTATCAGCCCGCGCTTCTCCAGCCGGTAGAGCAGCGGGTAGAGCGAGGCGACGTGGAATTGCAGCACGCCGTCCGAGCGCTGCTCAATGAGTTTCGCGAGCTCGTAGCCGTGCCGCGGGCGCTCCTCCACTAGGGCCAGGAGCAACAACTCCGTGCTGCCCCGTTTGACTTCCCGATCAAGCATCAGTTATGTCCTCATATGTGGCGTCACAATATATAGCAGCGCCAGCTAGATGGCAACAAGTATGTGACGAGCGGCGGGCGGGCGGTGGCGAGCGGTGGCGGCGCGGGCGGTGGGCACGATAGCGCCTTACCGACGTAGATGATCTAGAGCAGAGTTCGTTTGGGTCTACCGATGTGCGCTGCTGCTGGGAGCGCGGGCGTCCCGCCCGCCGTGAGCGCGCCAGCGCGAATACAAAGATGCGCTGAAGCGCAAGCTTGAGTGAGAACGAGACGGTTGAGCGTGCTTCAGCACGCTTGGCGGGCGCGCGCGCCCGCGCTCCCGGCAGCAGGCAGCTTGGGTAAACTCAGCAGCAAGCCGCTCTAGCCCGCCTCCCGGTGCGATGTAGCGGAAAGTTCAGGGTCGAAACGTTGAACCGGCGTGATTCCGGGGGCGTTGTCCCGGCTATTGTATTGTGCCCTTGCGGGGCGCGGAGGGGCATGCGGCGATGGCCGCATGCCTACTACTGTTTGTTGGTCGCCAGCACGTAGGCGGTCTGGTTCGCGGTCAGCGCGAAGAGGCGTGTGCCGTCGGCGTTGAAGCGCACGAGCTTGACGGGCGCGTCGAAGTTGAACTCGTCGCGTGTGGTCATCGTGGCCAACTCGTAGACGGTTAACTGCCCGCTCTCGTTTTCGACCGCGAGCAGACCGGCGGCGGGCGAGAGCGCCGCGCGCGCGCCGAAGACGCGCCCCTGCTGCACGCCGCGCGCCAGCGAGTAGATGAGCACGCGGTTCGTCGTGTCGGCGACGACGACCCAGTCGCCCGCGGCGAAGACGTTGGCGATGCGGAACGAGCCTTTGCCCGTCTCGACGAGCAGGCCGCCGCGCGCCTGCCCCGTCTTCGCGTCCAGCACTTGCAGAAAGTAGTCGCCCTCCTTCTCCTTCATTGCCGCGAGTTGCTGCTTCAGATTCGGCTCATTCGCGACCGCGGCCTTCGCCGCCGCCGTCGCCGCCGACCAGAGCAGCACTACCGTGTTGTCGGCCGCGTCTACCCAGACGACGGGCGCTTCGTTCGGGAAGGCGCGCGTCCAGAGCTGCGCCTGCGTGGCCGAGTCGCGCAGTTCCAGCGTCACGTCCTGCTCGTAGCCGCCGTCCGCTTTGGTCGGGCGCAGCGTGACGACGTAGGGGCCGTGCAGCGTGGCGTTGCGCTCCGTGACCTGTGTGGCGGCGACGGCGTGCCCCGTCGCCGGGTCGAGCTTGGCGAGGGTGCGCTCGGTCTCTTCGCTCTTGGGGAAGTCGGCATAGAGCGCGCCGTCGGGCGTGAAGTGCGCGCTGCGGAAGCCGCGCACGTGCAGCACGCGCGCGCCCTTCGTCAAGTCCCAGACCGCGCCGCGCGTCCGCTCGGAGACCGCCAGCCAGCGCATGTCGGGCGAGACGGCGCTGGCGTAGAGCCGCCCCAGGGGGTTGCGTGGCAGCACGACGTTGCCGATCTTCTCGGTCTTGGCGACGCGATAGAGGCTCAACTCGCCGTTCAACTGCTCGGCGACGAAGAACTGATCGTATACGTCTATCGCGGCGAGCCGATTGGCGATGATGACGTTCTTCGACCCAAGCTCGGCCACGCCCGCCGCGTACTGTTTGACGGGGCGCACGATGAAGTAGTCGCCGCGCGTGACCGAAGAGGGCAAGCCCCACAGCGAGAACTGTTCGAGCACCTGGCCCGCGGGGAAGCTTGCGAGCGCGGACTTGCGGTAGTCCTGTGGGTTGCGCGCCACGATCCGATCCGCGCCGAGGAAGGCGTACTGCCCCGCGAGCAGCACCTTGAGCGAGTCGGGCACGTTCACGCTCGCCCGCGCATTCAGGTCGAAGATGATGGCGCTGGCGCGCGCCTGCAACGTGCCCCAGAAGTTGTTGTCGGAGAAGTTGCGCACGCCCGCGACGAAGTAGCGTGCGTCGGGCGAGAAGCTCAGGCTAACCCAGTCGGGATCGTCGTCGTCCACCTGGCCCGCGTGCATCGTCCCCCAGCGCAGCCGGAGCAGATCGAACAGCGTCGGCTTGTAAAAATTCTTCTTCTGAAAGATTTGCGCGCTGGTGGCCACGTCGTAGAGCGCGAGGTCGAGGTTCGCGCCCAGGCAGGCGAGCGTGCGCGCGTCGGGCGCGAGCGCGCTCTGCAAGCAGCCCTCGCGCACCACCATCTCGTGCGCCTCCCTTTGCTTGCCCTCCGCGACACTCCACGTCTCGACGCGCAGCGCCGACGTGTGGAAGACGACCGCCTGCGAGTCGGGCGTGAACTGCGCCGTGTGCGCTTCGGGCGCGTCTATGCGGAAGCGCAGGGCGAACGGCTCGCGCGTCAGCACGTTGATGCCGGTGTCGTCCTGCGCGAGGATGTAGTTGCCGTCGGGCGAGAAGCGCAGGTAGGTCACGTCGCCGCGCAGGGGCGGCTCTAAGACTGTCCTGGCGACGACACCGTGCAGCGCCTCCTTGCGCGCCGTCGCGGCGTAGTTGACGACCGCCGCCTGCCACTGCTGGAAGGCCGTGGCTGTCGCGTCCGCGCGCGGCGCGACGCACGCGGGCGGGAGCGTCGTGAGCGCCCGGCGCATCTCGCGCTGGCGCTTCTCCTCCGGCTTCGACGTGCCGAAGAGGTCTGAGAGCCAGCCGCCGCCCTTGCCCTTCGTCTCGGTGAAACGCTCCCAGAAGGCGGCGAGCGCCTGCGGGTCGTAGCCCGCGCCCGCCAGCGCGTAGAGGCCGAGTTGGTCGGCGACGAGTTGCTCCTTCTCTTCGAGGCGCGCGCCGTGCTCGAACGCCTTCGGCTTGCGCGCCGTGTTCTCGACCAGTTGGTGATACTTGTCGAAGATGTCGCGCCGGTCGCCGACGCTCGTCACGCCCAGGACTTCGCGGAACAGGTAGGACATGTCTACGGCCGTCTGCCGCGAGGCGACGTGCCCTAACTCGTGCGCGAGGATGCCGGCCAGTTCGTCCTCGCTGCGCACGAAGGCGACCAGCTTGCGCGAGACATAGACGCGCCCGCCCGGCAGAATGAAGGCGTTGGGGTCGGGCGCGTCGATCAGGAAGAAGCGGAAGCGCAGCCCCGTGTCGGGGAGGCCCTGTACGACGCGCGCGCCGATGCGCCGCAGGTCGGCGTTGAGCGCGTCGTCGTCAATCACGCGGTAGTTGCGTTGCAACTGCTCGGCGATGGCGTCGCCCAAGTCCATCTCCTGCTGCGGCGTGAAGATGTTCTGCCCGGCGGGCGGCGCAGGGGGAATGGGCGGCTGGCAGGCGGGCGGCTGCGCCAGACCGGAGACGCTGAAACTCAGCGCGAGCAGACCGGCGGCGAGGAGTAGTCGGTTGTTCATGGGCTTCCCCTAACGTGCGGGCGCGGGTTTACGGGTCGGGCGCGGCCGCCGGCTGCGGACGGCCGCGGCGGCCCGAGACGCGGGCCGCGCCAGATGTTAACTGAAAGACGCGGCGGCGCTCAAATCCGGTTGGCGTGTGGGCGTCGTCCGCGCCGCCCGTGGTTTGCTATGATGCGCGCGGTGCACACAGACTGACGAAGGGGCCGCCGCCCGGCGACCCACGCACGAAGGTGACGGACGCTTGCGCTTCCCTTTCAGCTTAAAGCGCGCGCGAGAGTTCGACGCGGTCGGCTTCGGCCTGAACGCGGTCGATCATCTCGTCGTCGTGCCCGAATACCCCGCGTTCGACACCAAGTCGCGGCTGCTCGCACACACGCAGGGCGCGGGCGGGCAGACCGCCTCGTGCATGGTCGGCTTGCAGCGTCTGGGTCTCAGCACCGCCTACGCCGGCCGCTTCGGCGACGACGCGGCGGGCCGGTTCGGCTACGAGTCTTTGCGCGCCGAGGGCGTGGACGTGGCGCGCGCCGAAGTGGTCGCGGGCGCGCGCAACCAGATCGCGTTCATCATCATTGACGCGCGCACGGGCGAGCGCACGATCATCTGGGACAGGGACGAGCGACTGGCCTACGGCGAACATGAAGCGCCCGCCGACTTCGGCGCGCGCGGGCGCGTGCTGCACCTCGACGCGCACGACCCGCCCGCCTGCGCCGTCGTCGCCCGTGAGGCGCGCGCCGCGGGCACGGTCGTCTCCGCCGACATAGACAACATCTATCCGGGCTGCGCGGAACTGCTACCTTTGATTGACGTGCTCATCACGTCGAAAGAGTTCCCGCGCCGGCTGACAGGGCTAGCGGACGAGCGTGCGGCGCTCGTCGAAGTGAAGGCGCGCTACGGCTGCGCGGTTGTGGGGATGACGCTGGGCGAGCGCGGCGCTTTGCTCTACCACGAGGGGAGCTTTGTCGCCTCTCCCGCCCTGCCCGTTCCCGGTGGCTGCCGCGACACGACCGGCGCGGGCGACGCCTTCCACGCCGGCTTCCTCTACGGCATGTTGCAGGGCGAAGAGGTTGAAGCCAGTCTGCGGCTCGGCTGCGCGGTCGCCGCGCTCAAGTGTCGCAGCCTGGGCGCGCGCACGGCGCTGCCGTCGTTCTCGGAGTTGAATAATTTCCTGACCGGCGAAGGGGAGACTGCCTGAGGCGGACGCGCCGGTTAGCAGGTACATATCTCGGCCCGATGCTTCCATAGCCAGGCCGCTTTCGCCGCCCGGCAGAGCGGGCAGACATAGACTTGGGCTGTCTGGTCGTCAACGAGGCTGCGGTCGTAGTTCGTCAGCACCTCTTCCTCGGCGTGCGGGAAGTGGCTGACGACCTCCGCGCCGTAACTTTCGGGCAGCCCTTCCGCCGCCACATAGTCCATCTCATTAATTGAGCGGAGTGGCACTTGCTCCGTGTGCATGCGCACGCCGTGCACCTCGCAGACGCGCTCGGTCGGCAGCGGGCTGGCGAGTTCATACTCCGGTGCGGGCGGCATGGTCTCGTCAGCCTGCGCAAGCTGCTCCGTGCCGTAATAGGTTGCGAGGCCGAGGCCGAAGGCGAGGGTGGCGGTAAGAAGGTGTGTGGCGAGTCTGCGCATGTTGTCCTCCGTGGCCAGGTTGGGCGGCGCGGCATCTGCCGAGACCCGTGGCTATGCGCATAGACAGTCGCGCGACTGTTTTGTTCCACGAAAATCAGCGCGCGGCTCAATCGTCGTAGCCCCGCGGGTGCTGTTCGAGCCAGCGCCACGCCGACTCGATGATCAGGCGCAGGTCTTGAAATTGCGGCGACCAGCCCAACTCGCGTTTGATTTTGGCGGAACTGGCGACGAGCACGGCCGGATCGCCCGCGCGGCGCGGGCCTGTGCGGACGGGGATATCGCGCCCGGTGACGGCGCGCGCCACGTCAATCACTTCTTTGACCGTGTAGCCGTCGCCGCCGCAGCCGAGGTTGTAGATGGCGCTGCGCTCGTGGAGTATGTCGAGGGCGAGGATGTGCGCGCGGGCCAGATCGACGACGTGTATGTAGTCGCGGACGCACGTGCCGTCGCGCGTGGGGTAGTCGTCGCCGTAGATTTCGACCTGCGCGCGCGTGCCCGCCGCGGCTTGCAGGAGGATAGGGATAAGGTGCGTTTCGGGGTCGTGCACCTCGCCGCAGTGCGCGGTCGCGCCCGCCGCGTTGAAGTAGCGCAAGGAAGCGTAGCGCAACTGGTAGGCGTGTTCGTACCAGCGGAGCGCATGCTCGAAGGCGAGCTTGGTCGCACCATAGGGGTTGGTCGGGTTGGTCGGGTCTGACTCTTCGATGGGCTGCTTGGCCGGCTCGCCGTAGGTGGCGGCGGTCGAGGAGAAGACGAGGCGGCGCACGTCGCAGTCGCGCATCGCGTCGAGCAGGGCGAGACCGGCGACCACGTTGTTGCGGTAATACTTCGCGGGCTGCTGGACGGATTCGCCGACGAGCGAATCGGCCGCCATGTGGATGACGGCTTCGGTGCGCTGCTCGCGGAAGGTGCGGCTGAGCGTCTCGCCGTCGAGCAAGTCCGCGACGACGAGGCGCGCGCCCGCGCCGACCGCGCCGCGATGCCCCTTATAGAGGCTGTCATAGACGACGACCTCGTGGCCGTCCTTGACTAACTCTTCCGTCACGACGCTGCCGATGTAGCCCGCGCCGCCCGTCACCATGACACGCATGTTCGTCCCCGCAGCCTGTGCCGCGCCCCGCTGGTTCAGTCTGGTTAAAGCGTGCGCAATCATAACACGCTTAGGATTAAGTCTAGGTGGAGTGCGGCGTAAGATCATTTTCAACACAGAGACACAGAGGAGGCACAGAGAAAAATTCAAATCTCTGTGCTCTCTGTGCCTCCTCTGTGTCTCTGTGTTGAGATCGGCTGCACCTAACATCAAGTCAACGAAAATCTACGCGCCGGCCCGGATCAGTGATATAACAATCGCCGCTCGAACCGACTGCCACGCTTGCGCCATTCAACGCCATGAAAGTCTTCCGCCGAACGCTGGCCCTCGTCTTCGTCTTCCTGCTCGTCTGCGCGCCGCCCGGCGGTCGCGCGCAGGAGCGCCGCCGCGTCAGCCTCGTCCTCACGAACGGCAAGGTCTTTACCGCCGACGCGCGCGGGACGCTGGCTGAGGCCGTCGCCATAGACGGCGAGCGCATCGTCGCCGTCGGCTCGAACGCGGAGATCGGCGCGCGCTACACCGCTATGCGCACGATTGATCTGCGCGGCCGGCTCGTTACGCCCGGCTTCAACGACGCGCACATACACTTCGTCGGCGGCGGTCTCAGCCTGCTGCGCGTGCAACTACTCGGCGCGCAGACGCTCGCCGAGGCGAAGCGGCGCATCGCCGAGAAGGTGAAAGAACTGCCGCCGGGCGCGTGGATACTTGGGCGCGGCTGGGATCACACGCTCTGGGGCGGGCAGTGGCCGACCAGGGCAGATTTAGACGAAGTCGCGCCTAACAACCCCGTCTTCGTGCAGCGCGTGGACGGACACGTGAGTTGGACGAACACGCTGGCGCTCAAACAGGCGAACGTCACGCGCGCCACGCCCGCACCCGAAGGCGGCGAGATTCTGCATGACCAGGCGGGCGAGCCGACGGGGATTTTGAAGGAGACGGCCGCCGGGCTGGTCGCGCGCGTCGTGCCCGACCCGTCGCGCGCCGAGCGCATGCAGGCCATCGAGCGCGCTCTCGGCGAAGCGCGCCGCTTTGGGCTAACTTCGATTCAGGACAATTCGGGCTACGAGAACGTCGAGCTTTACCGTGAGTTGTTGCAGGCGGACAGGCTGACGGTGCGCGTCGCCGAGTGGCAGAACTTCGAGCACACGGTCGAGGAGTTGAAGCGGCAGCGCGCAGAGTTCGCGGCGTTTAAGATCGATCCGCTGCGCATCCGCCTGACCATGCTCAAGGGTTACGTGGACGGCACGTTGGGATCGCGCACCTCTGCCATGCTCGCGCCCTTCGCCGACGACCCGCACAACAGCGGCATCCCCCGCCACACGCCCGAAGAACTCACGCGCATGACCGTCGAGCGCGCCCAAGCCGGCTTTCAGATCGGCTTCCACGCTATCGGGGACAGAGCCAACCGCATGGCCCTCGATGCGTTTGAAGCAATCAAGCGCGATCATCCTGAAAGTTATTGGAAACATAGCTTCCCGTATCAAGGCTTGACCGTATTGCAACTCGGCTCTCCTCGCCACCGTGTCGAGCACGCGCAGGTGGTCGCGCCGACGGACTTCGCGCGCTTCCGCGATCTGGGCGTTATCGCTTCGATGCAGCCGTCGCACGCCATCTCGGACAAGCGTTGGGCGCAGGATCGCCTGGGCGAGTATCGCGTCATGGGCGCTTACGCGTGGCACACGTTCATGGCGCACGGCGTCCACGTCCCGTTCGGCACGGACTGGCCCGTCGAGCCGATCAACCCGTACCTCGGTCTCTACGCCGCCGTCACGCGCCAGTCAACCGACGGCGAGCCGCCCGGCGGCTGGTGGCCGGAAGAACGCATCACGATTGAGGACGCCATCCGCAACTACACGGCCGAGTCCGCCTACGCCTCGTTTGAAGAGAAGGAGAAGGGCCAGATCGCCTCCGGCATGCTCGCCGACCTGACCGTCCACTCGCGCGACCTGCTGACCGTCAAGCCGGCCGAGATTTTGCAGACCGAAGCCGTCATGACGATCCTCGGCGGGCGCGTCGTGTACGAACAAGAGGGCGCACGTTTAACTGCCCGCTAATCTGCCATGAACACCCCGGCCCAACTTAAACGGCGGCTGCCGGTCGGCGCGTTGTTTCTTTTCGTGCTGCTCTGCGTCGAGGCACACGCCGCGTGGCGCGCGGCCGGCAACGTCGTCGCCGTCACGCGGCAGGTGGACGGCGTCGTGCTCACGCTGTCGAGCGACGCGCGCGCAGTCGTGACGCTGCACGATCTGGACGTGGTGCGCGTCCGGCTCGCGCCGCGCGGCGCGTTCGAGCGCGACTTCTCTTACGCCGTCGAGTCGAAGGATCGTAAGCGGGTGGACGCGGCGGTGCGCGAGACGCAGGGCGCGATTGAGATCACGACGAAAGTGCCGGGCGCGAAGGTCGTCATAGAGCGCCGGCCGTTCCGCGTGCGCGTCTACGACGCGGCCGGACAGTTGGTCGTCGAGGACGATCCGGCGCAAGGTGTCGCGTTCGATCCTGAGACCGGCGCTGTCCAGGCGGCGAAGCGGCGCGACCAGCTTGAGTTCTATTACGGCTTCGGCGAGAAGGCGCTCGGCACGGCGCGGACGAACCAGGTGCTGGCGATGTGGAACACGGACACGTATGCCTATCCCGTCGGTCTCGATCCGATCTACCAGGACATCCCCTTCTTCGTCGCGCTCCGGCAGGGCAAGGCTTACGGTCTGTTCTTCGACAACACTTATCGCACCTACTTCGACATGGGCAAGACCGACCCGGCGCGCTACACGTTCGGCGCGGCGGGCGGCGAGTTGAACTACTACGTCTGCACGGGCGGGGGCGGGCGCACGCCGCGCGAAGTGCTGCGCGAATACACCGATCTCACAGGCCGCACGCCGCTCCCGCCGCTGTGGGCGCTCGGCTACCAGCAGTCGCGCTGGTCTTATTTTCCGGAAAGCACCGTGCGCGAGTTGGCGCGCAACTTCCGCGCGCGCCGCATCCCGGCCGATGTCATCTACCTCGACATTGATTACATGGACGGCTTTCGCGTCTTCACCTGGGACAAGGGCAGGTTTCCTGATCCGCAGAAGCTGATGAGGGATTTGCGCGCCGAAGGCTTCCGCGTCGTCGTCATCATCGATCCGGGCGTCAAGGTGGACGAGAATTATTTCGCCTACCAGGAGGGGCGCGCGCAGAATCTTTTCTGCAAGGCCGCGGACGGAACGGAGTTTCACAGCATTGTCTGGCCCGGCGTCTGCGCCTTCCCCGACTTCACCGATCCGCGCGCGCGCGCGTGGTTCGGCTCGCTCTACCAGCGCAACCTTGACGACGGCGTGAGCGGCTTCTGGAACGACATGAACGAGCCGGCCACCTTCGCGCCCGACACGCGCCCACCGCAGCCGAACGTCATGCACGACACGGCCAAAACTTTCCCGCTCGACGTGCGCCACGCGGGCGACGGCCTCGCAGGCCCGCACGCGCGCTACCACAATGTCTACGGCATGCAGATGGCGCGCGCGACGTTTGAGGGCGTGCGGAAGTTGCGCCCCGACGCGCGCCCGTTCGTGCTGACGCGCGCAGGCTACGCGGGCGTGCAGCGTTACTCGGCCATCTGGACGGGCGACAACGTGCCGTCGTGGGAACACCTCGCGCTGTTCGTACCGATGCTCGCGAACCTGGGCGCGTCGGGCGTGCCGTTCGTCGGCGCGGACATCGGCGGCTTCGCCGACACGAACCTGCCGCCGCCGGAGTTGTATACACGCTGGCTGCAAGCCGCCGCGCTCACGCCCTTCTGTCGCGCCCATTACAACAAGGCGCGCGGCGACCGCGAGCCTTGGTCGTTCGGCGCGGACTTTGAAAAGATCAACCGCGCCTCAATCGAGCTGCGCTACCAACTGCTGCCCTACCTCTACACCATCTTTTACGAGCACACGCAGACCGGCACGCCCGTCCTGCGCCCACTCTGGTTCAGCTACCCGAACGACTATGCCGTCTATGATCAGCCGCTCGGCTTTGATGAATATTTAGTCGGCGACGATCTGCTCGTCGCGCCCGTCCTGCAACAGGGCGCGACCGAGCGCCCCGTCTATTTCCCTAAAGGCGACGCGTGGCTCGACTGGTGGACGGGCGCGCGCCACGAAGGCGGCACGACGGCGAGCATTCCAGCGCCCCTCGACCGCCTGCCGCTCTTCGTCCGCGCGGGCGCGAGCGTCCCCGTGCAGCCCGTCGTCCAGCACACCGGCGAGATGGCGCGCGCGCCGCTGACCTTAGTCGTCGCGACCGGCGGCGACGGCACGAGCCGCCTCTACGAAGACGCGGGCGACGGCTACGACTACCAGCGCGGCGCGTGGCGCACAACCAGCGCCGCGCAGACCGGCAACACGCTCCGCCTCACGCGCGCCGGCTCATACACCGCGGCGCGCACGCTCGCCGCCATCGAATTCGTCGGCCTGGCGGCGAAGCCCAGGTCTGTGCTGCTCGACGGGCGCGAGGCGAAGGACGTTTCCTTCGCCCGCCCCGAGCAGCGGCTGCGCGTGCCGCTGCCGAACCAGACCGTCAACGAGATCACGATTGTGCCGTGAGCACGGCCGTGGAACTGACCGCCCAACGCTATGCCGGGCGCGCGGGCGCGCGCGCCCGCCTTGAGCGCGGAGCGCGAACAAACGGATGCGCCTGACTCAAGCTTGAACGACAACGGAACCTATGAGCGTGCTGGCAGCACGCTTGGCGGGCGGGACGCCCGCGCTCCCAGCAGCAGGCACTTCGGTTTATGTGAGCCGTAAGCCGCGCCAGCTATTTTTGATGGAGATAGCTATGAACAATTCGCCGCGTCGTCCGGGCGCTTATGATCGCCGCCGCTTTCTCTCGTCCGTCGGCAAGGGCGTCGGGCTGGCCGCGCTCTCGTCGGGGACGGTCGCGGCGCTGCTCAGGGATGTGCGCGCGGCGGGCACGCGCGTGGCGCACCTCGCGCCGGAAGACGCGGCGCGCGACGAGGACTACTGGTTCGCGATCCAGCAGGCGTTCACGGTCACGCGCGGAATCGTGAACTTGAACAACGGCGGCGTGTCGCCCTCGCCGCGGCTCGTGACGGAGGCGCTGGTGCGCTACATCTGGGAGTCGGAGGACGCGACTGCTTACACGATGTGGCAAATCCTTGAGCCGCAGTCCGAGACGATCCGCACCGGCCTCGCCGAACTCTTCGGCTGCGACCGCGAGGAGATCGCCATCACGCGCAACGCCTCCGAGTCGCTGGAAATTCTGCTGACGGGCATGGATTTCAAACCCGGCGACGAGATACTGACGACCACGCAGGACTACCCGCGCATGCTGACCACCTTGCGCCAGCGCGAGCGGCGCGAGGGGCTGACGCTGAAGCTCATCCAAATCCCGACGCCGCCGCAAGACCCGGCCGAGATCGCCGCGCGCTTCGAGCAGGCCGTCACGCCCCGCACGCGCCTCATCCTCATCTCGCATCAGATCAACCTGACGGGGCAGATCACGCCCGTCAAACAGGTCTGCACGATGGCCCGCGCGCGCGGCATCGAGACTATCGTGGACGGCGCGCACTCGTTCGCGCAGTTCAACTTCAAGCAGGCCGATCTCGCCTGCGACTACTTCGGCACTAGCCTGCACAAGTGGCTCTACGCGCCGAAGGGCACGGGGATGCTCTACGTGCGGCGCGAGAAGATCGCGCGCATCTGGCCGCTGATGGCGGCCGAAGCGAAACAGGCCGGCGACATACGCAAGTTTGAAGAGATCGGCACGCACCCGGCGGCGAACAAGCTGGCCATCGGCGAGGCGATCCTGTTCCACCAGGGCATCGGCGCGGCGCGCAAGGAGGCGCGGCTGCGGTATCTTTCGCGCTACTGGATGAACCGCTTAAAGGGCGTGCCGAAGATTTACTTCAACACGTCGTTTGACGAGCGGCAGTCGTGCGCCATCGCCAACGTCGGCGTCGCGGGGCTAGAGCCGACCGCCGTCGGCGCGCACCTGATGGGCGCGCACAAGATTTTCACCACGCCCATCGTCCACGAAGAGTTCAAGGGCCTGCGCATCACGCCCAACGTCTATACGACGCTCGCGGAGCTAGACCGCTTCTGCGCCGTGTTGGAGCAGGTTGCGCGCAAAGGTCTGCCGACCGCTTAAACTGCAACGCGGAGAGCGCGAACATGCCAGCCAGCCCCCGGCGATTTTATCCAGTGTGTTTGCTGTTGTGCGCGACGCTCGTGTGCGCGGCGGCCGAGCGTGCCGCCGGTCAGGCCCCGCGCACCGACGCGCAGGCGCGCGCCGTGGCCGCGCGCTTCGCGCCCGTCTTCTATCAAGCTCTCGGCGACGCGCCGCGCTTCGACTACATCACCAACTTCGATTTCGATGGCGACTGGCGCGGCGACAACAACTGGGCGCACGCCGAAGACGAACGCTTTCCCCTCAAGGCTTACGTCTATTACGCCGTCAGCGAGACCGCGACGCACTACTTCATCCACTACGCCGCCTTCCACCCGCGCGACTACAAGGGCGGCGAGACACGCGGGCGCTTGCTGAGCGACATCCTTAACGAGAGCGTGCGACGCGGCGGCAAGTACGATCCGACGGGCTTAGCGATGGAGGCGACCGTCGCGCACGAGAACGACATGGAGGGCTGCCTCGTGGTCGTCGCCAAACAGGGCAGCGACCTCACGCGCGCGCGTGTTGTCTATGTCGAGACGCTGGCGCATAACCGCTTCCTCCGTTACGTCGTCGCGGGCGCGGCCGAAGGCGAGGCGAACACGGTCAGCCTCGAAGATCAGCACCCGCTCCTGTACGTCGAGCCGAAAGGTCACGGCATAGAGGCTTATCAGGCGAACGACAAGCGGCACCCGCACGCCCTGCTGCGCTACGCCTACGATGGCCGCGCCGCCGCGCCCGCACCGGCCGCCGAAGCGGCGGGCTACGACCTGCTGCCGATACTTACGACACTCTGGCCGCGCGCGCACAAGGGCGTGAGCGAGACCTACGGCCTGACAACCGACTACGGGCGCGTGGGCGTCAGCGTCGCGCTCGCGGGCGGGCGCGCGCCGGAGGAGCGGCCGGTGACAGTCGGCCGACTCGGCGCGGCGTTCCTCGGCAAAGTCGGCGGGCATAACATGGCGCGCCCGCCCTGGGGCTGGTTCGATAATAAGGAGCGCGACGCACAACCCGGCGCGTGGTTCTTCGATCCGGCCGGCACGATCAAACGCCACTTCAACGCGGGCGACGACTTCTCCGTCGCTTATGTGTGGCAACCGTTCCTGAATATCGGCGCGACCGCGAGGTGACTGAGACAATGACAGAGACGGCGGACGTGGTCATCATTGGCAGCGGCATCGTCGGGTCGAGCGTGGCCTATCACTTGGCGGAGGCGGGCTGCCGCGACGTGCTGGTTGTCGAGCGCGAGGCGCACCAGGGCAAAGGCTCGACGGGCAAGAGCATGGGCGGCGTGCGCGCGCAGTTTGCGACGCCCGTCAACATCCAGATGTCGCTCTACTCGATCAGCTTCTTCGCGCAGTTTGATGAAGTGGTCGGCCACCCCGCCGACTACCGCCCGCACGGCTACCTGTTCGTCGCCACGAGCGAGCGCCACCTCGCATACCTGAAGGCGAACCACGCGCGGCAGACGGCGCTCGGCCTCGCGAACGTCAGGTTCGTCTCGCGCGCGGAGATCGTCGAGATGGTGCCGCAGCTACGCGCGGACGACATCCTCGGCGGCACGTTCTGCCCGACCGACGGCTTCGTCGATCCGCACAGCGTAATGATGGGCTTCATGCTGCGCGCGCGCGAGCGCGGCGTGCGCCTGTGGCTCGACACGACGGTTACGGGGATTGAGCAGGAGGGGGATCAGATCACGGGCGTCACGACCACGCGCGGACGCGTGGCGACGCGCAATGTGGTGAACGCCGCCGGGCCTTGGGCGGCCGAGGTTGCGCGCATGGCCGGGGCGGCGCTGCCGGTCGAGCCTTTGCGTCGCCAACTCGTGCCGACCGAGCCGTTCGACGGTCTGCCCGCGCGCTTCCCCATGGTCATAGACATGTCCACCGGCTTCCACTTCCGCCGCGAGGGGCGCGGCATCCTGCTCGCCTGGAACGACCCCGCGGAGACGCCCGGCTTTAAGACCGAGTTCGACCCCGCGTTCGTCGAAAAGATTCTGACCCGCGCGGCCGCGCGCGTGCCCTGCCTGGCGGAAGCGCAGGTGAACGCGTCGCGCGCCTGGGCCGGCCTCTACGAGATGACGCCGGATCACCACGCCGTCATCGGGCGCGCGCCCGGCGTCGGCGGCCTCTACTTCGCCAACGGCTTCAGCGGCCACGGCGTCATGCACTCGCCCGCGACGGGACGTGTCGTGTCGGAACTGATCCTCGCAGGGCGCGCGCGCCTGCTCGACATCAAGCCGCTCGGCGCGGAGCGATTCACCACCGGCCAACTGCTGCACGAGACGGCGCTGCTGTAAGGGCAGCCCGCGCGCCGTCGCGCGTGACGGCGCGGGAACTTTTCTTCCCGGCCCGGCGTTAGGCAAGAGTCCGCCTGAGCAGGCGCGCGTCTGCGGGCCGCAGAATTTAGCTTGCCAAATCCGCGCGCACGCCTTATCTTGGGGCACGAACTTTAGGGGTTGACTGCAATGAGATTTACCATGTCACGCATCCGCATCGTCTGGCTGGCCTAGCTCCAGCCTGTCTCTGACGGTCTCGCCGTCTTCTCTCTGCCACAATTTGGCGAGCAGTTATTCGACCATCCACAGGTCGAAAGGGGTGTGATGACATGAAGTATCCCGGTATCTCCGTCCGCGATCTACAAAAATATTTCCACAAGCGCAAGGGGCTGTTGCACACGCGCTCCACGTCCGTGCAGGCGCTCAAGGATGTGTCCTTCGAGGTCGGCCTGGGCGAGACCTACGGGCTGCTGGGGCCGAACGGGTCGGGCAAGTCAACGCTCATCCGCGTGCTCTCGACGCTGCTCGTGCCCGACGGCGGCGAGGTGTGCCTGTTGGGCCACCGCCTGCCCGGCGAGGAGCATCTGATCCGGCAGAAGATCGGGCGCGTCAGCGTGGACGCCGCGTTCTATAAGAAACTTTCCGCGCGCGAGAACCTGCTCTACTCGGCCTATCTCTACGGCCTCGACGGGCACGACGCGGAGCGGCGGGCGCTGGCGATCCTCGAACAACTCGGTCTCGACGGCGAGCGCTTCACCGATCCGCTCGAAGAGATGAGTCGCGGCATGCAGCAGAAGGTCGCCATCACGCGCGCCCTCCTGATCAACCCGCCGCTCTTACTGCTCGACGAGCCGACGACCGGGCTTGACCCCAAGAGCAAGCGCGACGTGCAGACATTCCTCGAAGACCTGCGCCGCCGCGAGGGCACGACGATTCTGCTGACCTCGCACGACATGGCCGAGACCGAGCGCCTCTGCGCGCGCATCGGCTTCCTCGCCAAAGGTCGCCTGACCGCCGAAGGCACGGCCACCGAATTGAAGCGGCAGGCGGGTGCAGACTCGCTCGACGACGCGTTCATCGCGCTCGCGGGCGAGTCGCTGGAAGACGACGAGAAGGACGAGGACAAGGTGGCGAAGGCCGAGGCCGCGCACGCTGAGGCCGCGCCCACGACTTGAAAGGAGAACGGCGATGGAATTGATACTCAGACAGGCTTACGCCTTCTTCTTCCGCGACTATCACCTGACGCGGCGCTACATGTCCTGGGTCGTGGTCTTCACGTTCTACGCAATTGTGAACTCGGCGACCATCGCGCTCATCGGCGTCGCGGCGGGCGACCGGCGCTTGACGCTGACGCTCATGGTCGGCGTGCTGCTGTGGGGCTTCCTCTCCGTGCTCTTCAACGAGATCGCGAACTCGATCACGTATGAGCGCTGGGAGGGCACGCTCGAATACACGTTCATGGCCCCCGTCTCGCGGCTCGTGCACTTGCTGGGCGTGAGCCTGTTCGTCGTCTTCTACAGCATCGTGCGCATGTTCGTCGTGATGGTCGGCGTGTGGCTGCTGATCGGTCTCGACCTTGGCGGCGCGAACCTCGCCGGGATAGCGGTTGTGCTGGCGGTGAGCAGCCTGGCGTTCATCGGGCTGGGCTTGATGGCGGCGGTGCTGCCGGTCATCAGCCCCGAACGCGGCGCGGAAGCGACGAACATCTTCCAGGGCATCCTGCTGCTCGTCTCCGGCGTGTACTACCCGGTCGAGGTGCTGCCGCGCTGGCTTCAACCGCTCGCGCTCGTCTCGCCCGCGACCTACGCGCTCACCGCCTGCCGCAAACTGATCGGCATCGAGGGCGCGGCCGCCAACGCCGAGCACCTGACGGGCGCACCGCTCGCGGCGGTCATGCCGGAACTGCTCGTGCTGCTCGTGATGGGCGCGGTCATGATCCCGCTCGGGCTGTTCGTCTTCGGCCGGGTCGAGCGCTGGGCCAAGCGCACAGGCAAGCTGAAGCGGACGGGGTGAGGAAAATGAATTACTGATGGGCGTCTTTCTGCCTGAGGCCCGCGCGCGGCTGCTCTCGATAGTAGAGCAGATGAAGGAGCGGGATGCCATTGAGGGACTTATCTTGGGCGGGACAGAATTGCCCTTGATTTTGCGGGCCGAACATGCCCTCGGTTCCGTTACTGGACACGATCCGGGTTCATATAGAGGCTGCGGTCACGCAATCGTTATTACAAGCGATCTCTCGGCTAGCCACGCCGTTACGATCTGTCGGGTCGGCGAGCTGATGAGGGCGGCTCTATCAGCGAGCATAAATCGTCTGCTTGGCAGTTACAGGCTCGCAGGAATGGGCTGTTGCAGAAGCGGCTGGAGCAGTTCCATTCTCACGAGCAAGACATTGCGCGCCCGCGACCGATGCCGGCTCCCAACGAAGTTCGCCTGCCGGACTGAGTCTCTATCGTTTAATCCTTTCACCTGCCCCCTTGTCATCATGTGCGATCTATCTGTGTGCGTCGGGCTAAACTTGAATCACATCAACAGGAACCGGTTCGCCATCCAGTCCGGCCTTGAACGCATAGGACTCTTTGAGCGTGGCCTGCCCGCTGTTCGTGTAGACGAGTAGCCGCTCCCCGTCGGTGCGCACGCGCACGAGGCCGAAGGCCGTGCGCTTGAAGGCAAAGAAGGCTTTGGCGACATCCTTGATCAGCACGATTTGGCCGTCCTGCATGACTGCCACGCCGTCCTTCATCTCGTGGCATTCGGGCGCGGTGCGGCCGACCTTCTCGAAGAAGGCGACCAGTTCAGTGACAAAGACGAGCGGCTCGCCGCCGCGCGCGTACTTGCCGAGCGCGCCCATCAGCGTCGCGCGCGGGTGAATGAACTCCTTGCGCGCGCTCTCGTCGCCCGACGACACGACGGAGATGAGGGGCGCGACCGCTTGCAGGAACGCGCCGGAGAAGTCGGCCGAGCCGTGGTGCGGCACTTTGAAGACCTCGGCGCGCAGGTCTTCCTTGCGCTCGCGCGTGAGCCTGCGCTCGGCCTCGTCGTTGAGATCGCCCGTGAAGAGGAGCTTGAATTTCCCGTAGGCGAGCCGGAAGACGACGGAGTGGCCGTTGATGGTGTGCGCCACGTCGTCGCCCTTGAACATTTCTTCATGCGTGTCGAGCACCTCGTTGCCGACGCGCGGCCCCTTCGGCGGTGCGCCGAGGAACTTCAACCCCCGGGCATTGCTGGTCTCGGTCGGCAGCGGCCCCAAGACTTCGACCTCGATGCCGTCCTCTTTAAGAAAGTCGAAGGCGTCGTTCATCCCGATTTCGATCCGCTTGAAGGTGATCTCCTTGAGCGTCTTGGCGCGGCATCTGTCGTTGTAGGCGCTGAGCGCCCGCTTCCACTTCTGGAACGGCTCGTTCATCGCCGCGTCGTCAACTTGTAACAGGTTCTCCTTGAGGCCGGTGATGACTCTTATCTTCCTGCCCGACGCGGGATCAATCACTTCCTCCGACTCGCCGAGCATCTGTGTTTTGTCGAGACTCGTCGGGCCTTTCACCAACCCGTTGTGATAGACGCGCTCCGGGTAGATGAAGAGACGCTTGAAGGGAACATCGTTGAGGTTCTTGTCCGTCTCCGAGTCGTGTATGCGGATGAGGCCGTCGAAGTGATCCGCGTCGCCGTGGGTGACGATGATGCAGTCGATCTTGCGCGGCTCGTCGGCGCTCGTGCGGCCGAAGCGGTTGAAGCGGTTGGCGAGGTAGCGGGCGAACATCTGATTGTCGCCGCCATCTATGAGAATGGTCTTCTTGTCGCCGGGTGTGATGATGACCGAGCCGTCGCCCTGCTGCACGTCCACGAAATCAACCTTGAGGATGCGACTCTGCTCCTTCCTGACGACCAGATCGGCCGGCTTACGCCCTTTGCCCGGCAGGATGTAGCCCGTGACGTGTGCCGGCGCTTGCGTGCTCAGGCCCGGCTGCTCGGTGAACTTCGTAGCCCTGACTTCGACGAACTCGGCCGTGCCGCTCTCGACGGCGGCGGCGTTGAGCACGACGACCTCGTCGCCCCAGCCGAGCACGGTGAGGAATTTTTTCCCCTTGTCAGTGCCGTCCCAGACCTTCGCAAGGTCAACGTTGATCAGATGCTGCGGCTTCTCCGGCGCACCATCTGCCGCGGGCGGGGCAGGAGCTTTCGCCGCGGACTTCTTCGTTGCGCCCTTCTTCGCCGCGCCCTTCCGCGCAGCCCCTTTGGCGGCCTTCTTCGGCGCTCTCTTCGCAGACTTCTTCGTGGCTTTCTTCGCGGGCATCGCACACTCTCCTCTTCAGGTTGGTCGTGAACGCGGGCGAGGTTCGGCGGCTGCACGCTGCTCGCCCGCGCAGACTCGGACTGTTCTTACTCCTTCGGCTTCGTCTTGCGCGTAACGACGGTCTGCACCTGTTGCTTGGTGTCGTCGTCGGTGAGCGTGACGACGGCCGCGGCCTTCGGATCGGTGATGGTCAGCAGCGCCTCCGTCGCAGACTTCACGGCGATGGAGCCTACGTCTGTTTTGAGTTTGTTCGTGAAGCCCGTGCCCGTGATCTTGACGACGAGCGTGGCCGGCTCGTCCTTCGTGGCCGGCTCGAAGGTGACGATCTTCACGTCCGAGATGGTCAGTAGCGCCGGGTTCGGGACGGCGTCAGAGTCCACTGTCTCCTCGTCGGCCGGCGTGGCCCCGACCGAGATCAAAGTGACCTTGATGGTCGGATCATTGGGCGCATCGAACTCGACGGTCAGGAGGTTTGCCGACTGGATCGAGTAGTTGGCCGGTAGGGCCTCGTTGCCATTGACCAGCACGTGCTTCACCGTCTGCTGTGGCGGCGTCGTATCGGGCGCGAGGAAGCCCGCACCGCTGACTACGGCCCGGAGGTGGCTCGGATTACTACGGACGCGGAACACCTCGACGCCGTCTATCCTGAAAGTGTCGCGCTTCGGCGGCTGCCCGAACATCTTGCCGTGCTCCTTGACGAAGTCATTGAGCGACGTGTTCAGCACGCCGTTGATGTCGAGGTTGGGTATCCAATTTATATCCACGGCCCGGCCCGGGGCGATGAGCGTGATGGTCGGCGTGCCGGCGTAGTCCGGCGGCATCTTGAACGAGAGCACGATCTTGTTGAGGTCAACGCGCTCGATGTGCCCCTGTATCGGCGCGTCCTTGAACTCTTCGGCCGTCGCGCGGCCCGCCTCGCTGTCGTCGCGGATGAGCGGCTGCGCAAGACCGATGGAGTGGACGAGCGGGAAGCCGTTGACGAGCGCGCCGATCTGCGGCGAGATGTTCTTGCCGGAGATGAGGACGACGACTGTGCCGCCTTTCGGCACGGGCTGGTAAGAGATGGTCTTGATCCAAAACTCGTTCCCGCCTTCGATGTTGGCGCTTGGGATGGTGGCGATAAACGCCTGCGACTCAGTGCCGCCGCATTGGCGGCTCGTGCGGCCGGTCTTGTTCCACTCGGCGCTCTTGGTGTCTCTAAAGTCGTTCGGCTCATACTGCGAGCGCGGGAAGTAACAGCCGTTCGATTCGAGCACAAGCCCCGTGGCGTCGTCAGGCACAATAACGGCGGCATAGGTCGTACGCACGCCTGACAACAGGCGGTCTGTGCCCGGCATCGGCGTGAACGTCCAGCCGAACTCGCGCGCGCCTTTGCCGAAGGCCGACGAGTAAAGCTCCTGCTGGACGAACTGCGAGAACTGCTCGCGCTGGCGCTGCACGTTCAGGCGCGAGCCAAAGCCGAAGAGAGTCGAAAGCACGAAGTTGAACGCGCCCGCGCGCGTGCGCAGCTTCATGTCGTTGACGTTGATAGAACTCTGCCGCGGGATTAACTCGATGGTGCGCACGCGCCGGTCGTTAAACTTCACCTTGTTGTCGTTGTTGTTGAGATAGGCGCTCAGGTTTTTATCTATGCCGGCATTAGACGCCTTCAGTTCTTCGTCTAAGTTGACGAACGTGTTGACGTACTCATATGTGACCGGCGTTTGTGGCGGCGTGGGTGGCGGCGTCGTCTTTGCATCGGGCTTCGCTGTCGTGTCGGGCGACGGCGTCGGTGTCGGACTCGGCTTGGCTTGCACCTTGATCGTCTGCTTGCCAAACAGGGAGTTCAGATCATCGGTGGTGGTGATGGGCCTTTGGTTGGGCGACGGCTCAGGCGTGGGCGTGGCCGCGGCCGCCACTCTGAATGTCCCGTCGTCGTTCTGCTTCGGCATGCGCTTGGTATAGCCGGCGATCTTCCACCAAGACTGTGCCCATTTGTTGTCGGCTTCGTGGTGCGCGACGTTGACGGTCTGGGGCAGTTCGAGGAAGAGGAGGCGCTCGCCGGGGCCGACTTCGTCGCGCAGCAGCGTCAACTGCTTCGAGATGATCTCGTATTGGAGTTGTAGGAAGTTGTCGAGTTGGAGCGAGGCGTTGATCTTCGGCGCATCGTTGAACTTCTCGATCTGCTTCGCGGCGGCGGCCTTGAAGGCGTCGTCAAAGGAACTCTTCGGCAGCTTGTCAGGCTCGAAGGTCGCGCCGCCTTCGGTCGCCTTGAGTTGGCCGGACGGAGCGGTGAGCGTTCCGAGTTCGTCGTTTAGCTGTTCGATCTGCTTGTCCACCTTCGCCTGCCGCGCGGTCTTGGCCGCGATCTTTGCGTCTATGCGCTTCTGTGCGGCTTCGTCCTCCGTGTCCGCCTTCTCGGTCTGAAGTTCCTCGATGTCGGCCGTCAGCTTGAGCGACTCGCCGCGCAGGCGGTCGCGCTCGCCGAGCAGTTGTTGCCGGCGCTCGGAATTGAAGGTCTGGTTGGCCGAGAGCAGGCGGTTGGCAGCGAGGTCGGCTTGATTAAAGGTCGCGCCGAACTCTACGAGCATACGCATTATGTCGAAGCGCAGCCCGGCGATTTCGTTGGCGTCGAGGTCGGCCAGCCGCTTCGCCCTGAGGTCGAGGTCGCGCCGGTGCATCTGCGCCAAGAGGTAGTGCGCCTGCTCCAACGTCCAGACGTTGGGCTGTTCGGCCTTGACAACGATTATGCGATCCTGTGCCCGCACCTCGGAGGGAACTGGCCCGACGCCCCAGAAAAAGTTGAGCGTCAGCACCATAATCACAAACTTCCCAAGCGACCTTCTGTACTGTGTCAACATCAGAAAACCTCCGGCAGAGTAATATGATGGAAGGAGACCCGCAGCGCGCCGAGCGATATCTGCCAGGCGTTGCGTATGACCTGTAGCGAAATTCGGCCGCCGCTAATGCTGGACTACTCGCTATCGCCCTCCTTGTAGGTCACTGTCTAGAGTAGCCAGTACACAAATTCCAAAAAGTGCCTCCGTATTCTGGGGAAAAGAAGCTCGTTTGATCTTGGGAATCGATTCTTGCCGGGCACGGTATAATTCGCAGCGGCCCGGTCAGTTAATTCGGCGGCAAGTATCTTTTTCACACGAGCGTCATAAAACTAGAGTTCTCAAGTTTGGGATTTAGAGCACGCAGAAAACGGCCTAGGTCGAATTAGCCTCTAAACCAGGGCTGCTAATAACAAATGTCACTTTCACCCAATACATTTCACCGCCCTACTTTTATCCACAAGCTTATTGGTGGCTTGAGCGCTCAGTTCCAGATGAGTCGCGAAGGTTGTGGTGCTAGATGCCTGTACTAGCTCTGAAGTATAGAAGACGCTACGAGAAAATTATCCGTATAGCGATACGCCGCAGGTGCTAGGAGTTATGCCTCGGCGGGCTACCTGCGCAAGAATGACAGCTTATGGTGGACTATTATCTAAGGGCAAAAGACAGGGGCGCGTTAGCCGCAGGAATCTTGCCAACGAGCTCGGTATAACTCAGGGTTTATTAAGAAGGCGTGCTCAAAAGACAAGGAGCAGGCTGGAAATGTGCATCAATGAAGAATTATCCAAATTAGGTGATTGACCCCAGGAAAATGATGCAGGCGGAATGATAAATGATGAAGTAAGAAAGTGGCTGGCACTTATTCATCATTCATCATTTTCCGCGAGCATTGTCACTTCCCCGTCAACGACGCGCGCGAGGTAAGCGCCGTCGCGCATGACCCAGGCGACGCGGTGGCCGCGCTGGGCGAGCCGCGCCCACTCGCTCGTCTTCTTCGGGTTCTGTTCGACGAGCACCGCGTCGTCGGGCAACTCGACGTGGCGCAGACCGGAGCGCGCGAACCTGCGGACGCCGCGCCCGCCGCCGAACAGTTTTTCATACGCGACGAGAATGCGCCCCGGCGTGAGCCGGTCGCCCGCCTCGTCCTCGTGTTTGTCGCGCGCGGTCATGCGGGTTCAGCCTCGCGCGGGCGCGCGCCGTCGCCGCCGTCGATCAGGCGCGCGACGAGTGCGAGCAGTTCCTTGGCGCGGTAAGGTTTGCTGAGGTAGGCGTCGAAGCCGGCGGCGAGCGCCTGCTGCCGGTCGCGCTCGGAGGCGTAGGCGGTGACGACGACGCAGGGCAGGCGGCGCGTGCGCTCGTCTGCGCGCAGCGCGCGGATCACGCCCCAGCCGTCGAGTTGCGGCATCGAGAGGTCTATGAGCGCCAGGGCGAAGTCGGCGGCGCGCGCCGCCTCGATGCACTCCTGCCCGTTGCCGGCCTCGCGCACGGCGTAGCCGGCCTCAGTCAACATCACGCGCAGCAGTTCGCGGTTGTCGTCGTGATCGTCGGCGATAAGAATGTGGGCAGGCGGCATGCTCGAAATCAGGTGAAACTTTAATCGGCCACGCGCCGCCGCACAAGACGGGCGCGGGCTGCATGGGGGAGGAGAATGCGCGCCGTTATAGCGTAGTGCCGCGCGGGGTGTCAAACGCCAAGCCAAAGTCCAAAGTCCAAAGTCCAAAGTCCAATGTCTCCTATCACAATCACGCGATAGACATGAGACTTTGGACTTTGGACTTTGGACTTACAGATAACTCAGCCACGCCGAGCGGTTGCGCTGTTTGACGCGTGCCCACCAGCGGCAGGGCGGGTAGAGCAGCAAGACTGCGCCGAGCCAGATGAGATAGACGACGCCGAGGTTGTAGCCCCAGTCGGGCGGCGGCGCGGGGCCGTTAACGAGGTTGAAGACCTGCTTGCCGTAGCGCGCGAAGGCGGCGACGACGACGAGCGTGTGCAGCAGCAGGATGTGCAGCAGGTAGTAGAAGAGCGGCACGCGCCCGAACGTCGTGAAGAAGCGTGCCAGCGCGGCGCGCCCGCGCTCCAAGAGTGGCAGCAGCGCAATCGCCGGCCCCAGCGTCATCAGCAGGTAGAGCAGAGACGGCGGATACTTCTCGCAGTTGATGAACGAGAAGAACGTGAAGAGCGGCGAGTGCTGGACAGACCACGGGCGCGGGTCGCCGTAGAGGTTCGTCGCGCGGATGACGACGAAGGCGAGCGTGAGCGCGAGACCGAGCCGGAGCAGGACTCTGTGCCGCCGCTCGGCGGGCAGTTGCAGCAGCCGGCCGAAAGCATACCCGGCGGCCATCACGCCGACCCAGGGGATGAGCGGATAGATGACGAAGAACGTAAAGCCCGCAGGCGGCGGCCCGCCCCAGTGCATCATGCCCTGCTGGTGCAGGATGAGCCAGGGCAGGCGCAGCCCGCCCAGACTGTCGGCGCGCACGCGGTCGAGCAGGTTGTGGCCTACGATCATCACCACGCCGATGCCGGCGACGGCGCACAGCGGTAGGTGTATCAACGCCGCGAGCACGATCATCGAGCAGCCAAGCGCCCAGATGACCTGCACGAAGACGCCGTGCAGCGGCAGTGCGAACGTCCAACTGATCTGTATGATCGTGACTTCGAGCACGATGAGCCACAGTCCGCGCGTGACGAGAAACCAAGAGAGGTCGCGCTTCGTCCGGCCGCGCGTGAGCGAGAGGAACGCGCCCGTGCCAGCGAGGAAAACAAAGAGCGGCGCGCAGAAGTGCGTGATCCAGCGCGTGAGGAAGAGCGCGGCGTTGGTTCTCGACAAGTCGGTCGGGTCGAAGGCGACGGCCTCGCGGTGAAAGTAGTCGCGCGTGTGGTCGAGCGCCATGATGACCATGACGAGACCGCGCAGGAGATCAACCGAATCGAGCCGGGCGAAGCGCGCGGGCGGTTCTCTGAGCGACTCGACATCGGGGCCGAAGCGCTCACGCGCGGTTAGCAGGGGCGCGCGTTCTTCGATGACCGCGGCGGGCACTGCGGCGGCGGCGAGCGTCGCGTCCGCGGGGGCTGAGCTTTGCGTCATAAAAAGTTTCTGTCCTCAACCGTCTCAAACGGGCGGGAATGATGTGCGAGGCGTTGACCCTTGCGGCGCGGCAAGACCTTTACGGCCTCGCTTTTTAAGCCAGAAGAGGTGCAGTGGTCAAACTTTTTATGACGACCGGCGGGCGGGCGCGGATAAGCGGTCGCCGCGCGCCTGTACGCACGGCGACCGACCGCCGGTTATTCGTTGTGGGCTACTTCTTGCGCGTCACCTTGAGTTGCGTCATCGCGCCGCCGTCTTCGTCCTCACCCTCCGCGCCCGCGGCGCGCTTCGTGATGACGACGCCTTCGTCCGCGCCCGTCAGCTTCAACTCCATGTCGAAAGCTTTCGGCTCGACCTTCATGTCGGGCGGCGGCGGCGGTTTGACCTTAAAGGTCAGGGACGCGCCCGCAAGCTTCGGCTCGATCAACTCGACCTCGACCTGCCCGTCCACCTTCGGGCCGCCTCCGCCCCGCTCGATGATGCGGTAGAAGACGACCGTGCCGCTCAACTTATCGCCTTCGCTCTTGATCTTCAACGTAATCGCCGGCACGTCGTGGAACGTCCCCTCCCACGTGCCGGCGACGGCCGAGGGCGTGGCGGGCGGCGCGGTCTGCGCCTGTGGCGCGGGCGTCTGCGCGGAGGCCGCGGCGAGCAGGACGAGTAGTAAGGCGCAGAGCGTAAGTGAACCCAGCGCCGCACGCGCGCCGCGAGGGTTTGGCGTCGAAAAACTCATTGTCTGTTCCTTTCAAGAATTGTCTTCGGCGAGAAAGCGCAAAGCTTTGACACCCGCGCGGGCGGAAAGTTCCCGCGCCGTCTATTTAATGACCTCGAACTCGAAATAGATCGTCTTGCCGCGGATGACGAAGCAGAGGTACTGCTCCCAGAAGCGGCGGATGAAGCGCAGCGCCGGGTAGCGGTTGCAACTGTTGACGAGCAGCTCCCAGCCCGTCAAGCGCCAGAGCTTAAGCATGGTCACGCGGATCAGGCGCGGACGCAGGCGCACGTCGCTGTAGAAGTCGAAGTCGGGGCGCTGGCCCGTGAAGTAGGCGAAGGATTCGGTCGTCAGGTGGTGCTTGTGCGTCGGGTCTGTGTAGGAGGCCACGTCGGAGAAGTGCGGCGTGTCGAGGCGGATGAGCGCGCCGGGGCGGGCGATGCGGTGGAGTTCGGCGACGACGGCGAGCACGTCGTCTATGTGCTCGATCACCTGGTTGCCGACGATGAGATCGAATTCGTTGTCGGGGAACGGGTAGGGCACGCGGTTGAGGTCGTGGATCACGTCGGCGTCCGTGCGCGGGTTACTGTCGAGGCCCACAGCGCCGGGCGTCTTGTGCTTGCCGCAGCCGATGTCGAGAATCTTCATGGGGTGAAACTTTCGCCGCGCCCGCCGCGTCTACCTCTGCGCCCGAAGTCCGGCAGTGTAGCGGCCCGTCGGCGCGCGGCACAAGGTGCTGCGTATTGCTGGGAGCGCGGGCGCGCGCGCCCGCCGTGAGCGCGCCAGCGCGAACAAAACGACGCGCTAAAGTCTAGCTTGAAGAATAACGAATACTTCGAGCGTGCTAAAGCACGCTTGGCGGGCGGGCCGCCCGCGCTCCCGGCGTTAAGCAGTATTTTTTCGGAACTCCGGCGCGCGGGCGGCGTGCAAGCGGCGGGAGCAACCATACAGCCTGGAGGAATCTGATTTTATGACCAGAGCATCTCTGTTTTTCTCCGTCTGCCTGCTGCTCGCGGCGGCGGGCGCGGCGGCGGCGCAGACCATCGTGACGACGCCGGGGCGCAACGACGGACGCGCCGTCGCGATGACACTCTTCGGCGGCGGCAACTTCCTCGGCGTCACGACCGAGAGCGTGACGCGAGAGACGATGGGGCGCTACAACCTGTCGGGCGAGGCGCGCGGCCTCGCCGTCCTGAGCGTCGCGGAAAATAGTCCGGCCGCCAAGGCCGGCGTGCAAAAGGGTGACGTGATCCTGCGCTTCGACGGCGAAGAGGTGTCGAGCGTGGCGAAGCTCCAACGCCTGATCAACGAGTCCGCGCCGGAACACGCCGTGCGCCTGACCATCAGCCGCAACGGCGCGCAGCAGGAGTTGACCGCCACGCTCGCGCGGCGCGAAGACTTCCCGCGCGGGCAAGGCTTCACCCTGCGCGACGGCGAGGGCTTCAAGCTGTTCGGCGGCGACGAGTTGAAGAACTTCGGCGGCGAGTGGCGCAGCGAAGACTTCCAGAAGCGGATGGACGAGATGCGCCAGCAGCTAGAGAAGCTGCCGCAGGGTAGCGGCCACGTCTTCGTGCTCGGCGCGAGCCGGCGCATCGGCGTCACGACCAGCGCGCTCACCGATCAGTTGGCCGACTACTTCGGCCTCGCCGGGCGCGGCGGGCTGCTCGTCACCTCCGTCAAAGAGAACAGCCCGGCCGCCAGGGCCGGCCTCAAGGCGGGCGACATCATCACGGACGTGGAGGGCGAGCAGGTCAAGGCGACCGGCGATCTGGTGCGCGCGCTCAACCGGCACAACGACGGCGACGTGACGCTGAACGTCACGCGCGACCGCAAGGCGCGCAGCGTCCGCGTGACGCCGGAGCGCGTGCAGCCTTCGACCGTCTTCGGCGACGGCGACGGGCTGGTTGCGCCGCCCGTCGCGTTCACGATGCCGCGCATCTCAATACGGCTGCCGCGCGTCGTCATGCCGCGTGTTGTGACGCCGCGGGCAACGACGACGTGGCGCGTCAGGCCGGTCGTGCTTTGAGGGCGGGAGGAATTTAACCGCAAAGGGCGCGAAGGAAGGCCGCGAAGTACGCAAAGGTTTCTCTGCGGCCCTGCGGCGGCTCTCTTCGCGCCCTCTGCGGTTAATCTTTACCGCTCACGGCGGCGGCTGTTGCAGGCGGCTCTTGCCGGCGAGCGCGTCTTTGTACGCGCCGTTCGGTACGTCGCCGAGTTGGATGGCGGCGTCGAACTCTTTCAACGCCTCTTCGCGGCGGTCGAGGAAGGCGAGGATGCGCCCCATTGCCGTGTGCGCGCGCGAGGCGAGCGCGCGGTCGGACTCCACGTCGAGCGAGGCGTGCTGGACGGTGAAGCGGTAGTTGGCGAGCGCGCGCCCCAGCCGCTCGGCGCGCAACTCCTCGTCGAACGTGTCCTGCGCCGCGCTCGAAGCCACCTGCGCCAGCGCGAAGAAGACGCGCGGCTCGCCCTGGTACTCCTGCATCAACCCCTTCAGCCGCGTCTCCGCCTCGTCGTACTTCTTTAGCCGCAACAACTCGTTCGCCTCGTCCAGACTTTTGAACAACTGCGTGCGGCGCGCGATGGCCTGCTCGTCTTCCGCGCCGGTCGTGGGCGCTCGTCTGCGCGCCTCGGCCGCGCGCGCACGTGCCGCCGCCGCTTCCGTCAGTCGGCTCTTTTCGCGCGCCACGTCGAAGCGCGCGATCATGTCGCCGAAGAGGCCGGCGATGTCGAAGCCGGCCTCTTCCTGTTCGCGCAGTTGTTCGGCGAAGTAGAAGGCGAGCACCGCGCCGCGCTCGTAGGCGTCGGCGAGTTGCGCCGCCTGCTCGTCAGCGACCACGGCGCGCGCCGCCTGCAAGTCCTGCGTGATCTGCGCGCGCTCCGCTTCCTTCGCCGTCGCCAGCCGCGCGGCCGCGTTCTGCGTCAGTGCTTGTGAGCGCGCGGACGCGGTCATCTGCGCGTCCGTCGCGGCCACGAGCGAGCGCGCAACCGCCGTAAAGATGTCGTAGCGCGCCGGCTCGGTTGTACCTACGGACTGCTCCTGCTCTGCGCTGCCAGCGGACGGCGGGGCGCTCCCCTTATCAACCTGCGGCCCGGCGGCCCGCGTGGTCGGCGGCGCGCTGACGCCTTCGAGCAGCGTGCGCAGGTCGGCGCGGCGCTGGGCAATTTCACGGTTGTAGCGCAGGACGAGCGGGTCAATCAGGAATTGCAGGTAGGCGCGGCGCACTTCCGCCGAGCGCGGGTCAGCGTTGAAGGGGACGACCAGAAAATAGTCGTCGCCGATGATACGCAGGTTGAACGCGCCGGGCGCGCCGAGCAGGTCGGGCACGACGCGGAAGCGGCGCTCGCGCTCGCGCGTGGTGAAGACCGGCTGCACGTCCTTCTTCTTCGCCGACGGCGCGCTGACCGCCTTGCGTTCGAGCACGCTCGTCACCGGGCGCGTGTGCAGGAAGGCGAGCGCGGCACGCACGGTCTCGGCGACGGGGCGGCGCATCTGATCGCCGGCCGTCTGGTGGTCTCTGAAGTAGGCGGGCATGCGCGCCTCTATGCCGGACTTGCGATAGAACTCCTGCACGAGCGGCGCGAAGTCGAGCACTTCGAGCACGCCGGCCGCGAGGTCTTCGGAGCGCGCGGGCTGTTCGAGCGTGGGCGGCGGGCCGAGCGCGAAGGCGAGCGAGACGTAGCGCGCCGCCTGCTCCGCGGCCGTGCGGCTGCTCGGCAGCTTATTCAACTCGTAGAAGCGCGCCAGGCGGCGGCGCAAGTCCGGGTCGAGAGTCGCCTGATCCTTGCGCAACTGCGCGCGGAAGACGTTCGGCTCGCGCCCCGGCGTCGGGTCGAACCCGGCCGCGTCGAGCGCCGCCTCGACGACGATCAGACGCTGGTCGGCCCCGAAATCTACGCCGTATTCCGACAGGTCAATCGTGCTCGCGCGCTGCGGCGCGGGCGCGGCGGTCGTTTGTGTCTGAGCTTGCGCCAGCGCCAGCGTCTGATTGAGCACAAGCGCGGCGGCGATCAAAAAATGCTTCGTCATAAACCGGAATGGGGCTTCGCGTCTCGTTGTCGTCGCGCCGGGGAGCGGGGAGCAGGGATGAAGGATGAGGGATGAGGGATGAAACAGAAAAGATGCCTACGCGTCTGACTGCTTCTTAGCCCTATCGCCCTCAGCCTTCCGCCTCGCCCGCGTGCGCAGCAGTTGCAAGGTTACAGGATAGGCGATGAGCGAACAAACGACGGAGAGGGCGAGCCCGCCGACGGTGAACGGCAGCAGGATGTCCCAGCCGTGCCGGGAAAGCTCCTGCCAGTAAGCGCCGGTCAGCAGGTGCGGCTCTTTGAGCAGTTCCAGCCCCGCGCGCGGCAGACTGACGGGGCGGCCTAGCAGGCGCGCGCCGAGGCCGTAGGACGCGAGGATGATCGGCACGAGCGTCAGGAACGGGTTGTTGATAAACGTGCCCGTGTAGATGGCGACCTTGTTGAAGCGGAAGAGGAAGGCGATGAGCGTCGCCAGGATCGTGTGCAGCCCCAGGAACGGCGAGAAGGCGATGAAGACGCCGACGGCAAAAGCAAGCGCCGTCCGCTCGGGCGGATCATCCAGCGCGAGCAGACGGCGGAACGCGGCGCGAAACATAGAAAAGCAGTGACGAGTGACAAGTGACGAGTGACGAGCAAGAAAGTTTTTATCTCGTCACTCGTCACTCGTCACTTGTCACTGCTTTTATTTGAAGCTGTTGAGCGCGGTTGCCTCGTCGTCGTACACGTCGAAGACCGTGAGCAGCTTGGTGATGGTGAGCAGGTCTTGAATCTTCTGCGTCAGGTTGAGGAGCTTCAGTTGCCCGCCCTCGCGGTTGATGGTCGTGAAGCTGGAGACCAGCTCGCCGATGCCGCTCGAATCCACGTAGCTGACCTGCGCCAGGTTCAGGAGGATTTTCTTCTTGCCCTCCTCGATCAGACGCCGGATCGCGCTGCGCAGAGAGACGCTGCCCTCGCCAATCGTGATCTTGCCGCCCAGGTCGAGCACGGTCACGTCGCCGGCCTGCCGTTCGGAAATGTTCAGTTCAGCCATTGTCGGAAATCTCCATTCGGGAAGTAGTCAGTAGTCAGTAGCCAGTAGTCAGTAGGTCTTTCAGTTATTGCCATTCGTTCTTTATCAGCAGCACTCAACGTCAGCATCTTTTTCTACTGACTACCGGCTACTGACTACTGACTACTTTCTCTTCGTCATCCGCACGACCGTGCCGCCTTCGGGGTGGCGCGTCCACTCGACCTCGTCCATGAAGGAGCGCATGAAGAGGATGCCGCGCCCCGACGCCTTCAACAGGTTCTGCGGGTCGGTCGGGTCGGCAACCTGTGCCGGGTCGAAGCCGCGCCCGCGGTCGCGCACGGTCACGACGAGTTGCGCGCCGGAGTCGGCGAACTTGATCTCGACCGGCAGTTCGGCCCGCTGCCCGTTGCCGTGCAGCACGGCGTTGGTGACGGCCTCGCGGATGGCCATGTCCAACCCGTAGGCGGCGTCTTCAGTCAACCCCAGTCGGCGGGCCACTTCGTCGGCCACCGCCGCCGCTTCGGCGATTGACTCGACGCGGCTCGGCAGCACCAGTTCTGTCGTCTCGTCCGTCACGGTTGCGGATCGCGCGGGGCGCGTGCGGCCCCCGCGCCTATAGTCCAACGCTGGCGCGCGCTGCCCCGACAAACTCTGGAAGTTAAAGCGTGCACGGTGTAACACGCCGCCCGCGCGACTGTCAAGAACTGTCGGCACAGTCAGTTGTCCGTTGTCCGTGGTCAGCTGTTCATCATTTCGTCAGCGAACGATGCCGGCTTCAGCTTCAAGTCTGCGCGACCAAAACAACGGACAACGGACGACTGACCACGGACAGTCTTTTGTTTTAAGATGAGCGCATGAGAGTCCGGCCGGCACGGCGCATGCGCGGGCGTTTGCTGATGCCCGGCGACAAGTCCATCTCGCACCGCGCGGCGCTGCTGGGCGCGCTCGCGGACGGCGGGCGCGTGCGCGTCGAGAACTTTTCGCCGAGCGCCGACTGCGCCTCGACGCTCGCCTGCCTGCGCCAACTCGGCGTGTCGGTCATGCACCGCGCCGCGGCGGTCGAGATCACGGGCGCGGGGCTGCGACTACCGCGCCCGCCCGCTACGCCGCTCGACTGCGGCAACAGCGGCACAACGCTGCGCCTGCTCGCGGGTGTGCTCGCAGGTCAGAACTTCACCAGCACGCTCACGGGCGACGACTCTCTGCGCGCGCGCCCGATGCGCCGCGTCATCGAGCCGCTCACGCGAATGGGCGCGCACGTCGAGGCGCACGACGGCCGCGCACCGCTTGTGATCAAAGGACAACGACCGCTCGCGCCCATCAGCTACACGCCGCCCGTCGCCAGCGCGCAGGTCAAGTCGTGCGTACTGCTCGCCGGTCTCAACGCCGACGGGCGCACGGCGGTCGTCGAGCAGACGCCCACGCGCGATCACACCGAGCGCCTGCTGCGCTGGCTCGGCGTCGAAGTCGAGACGACGGAGACGGCCGACGGCGCGCACGTCGTCTCGCTCGCCGCACCCGCGCGACTCGCCGCGCGCGACTGCGTCGTGCCCGGCGACCTCTCCGCCGCCGCCTTCTTCCTCGTCGCCGCGGCGCTCCTGCCCGACTCCGACCTGACGCTCGCGGGCGTCGGCCTGAACCCGACGCGCGCGCAACTCGTCGCCACGCTCCGCGCGCTCGGCGCGGACGTGCAGGTCGCAGACGTGCGCGAGCAGACGAACGAGCCAGCGGGCGACCTGCGCGTGCGGGGCAGCTTGCGACCTGCGGCCGCGGGCGCGAACGTACTCGGCGGCCCGCTGATCGCGGCGCTGATTGACGAGTTGCCGATCCTCTGCGTGCTCGGCACACAGCTCGAAGGCGGCTTGACGATCCGCGATGCCGGCGAGCTACGCGTGAAGGAGACGGATCGCATCCGCGCGATGGCGGCGAACCTGCGCGCGCTCGGCGCGGAGGTCGAAGAGTACGAGGACGGGCTGTCGGTCAACGGCCCCGTCGCGCTTCGCGGCGCGCGGCTCGACGCGCACGGCGATCACCGCATCGCCATGGCCTCGGCCGTCGCCGCGCTCGTCGCCGCGGGCGACTCCGAGATCGTCGGCGCGGACTGCGTCGCCGTCTCCTTCCCCGACTTTTTCGCGCTGCTCGAAGCGGCGCTCGAACGATGACGACGACGACACCGCCGCCGCGCATCATCATCACCGGCTTCATGGGCGCGGGCAAGACGACCGTCGCCCGCGCGCTCGCCGCCCGACTCGGCTGCGCGTGGCTCGACCTTGACGAGTTCATCGCCGCGCGCCACCATCGCAGCGTGCCGGCGATCATAGATGCGGAGGGCGAGACGCGCTTCCGCGAGCTTGAGACCGACGCCCTCTACGTTGCGCTCGCCACGGACGCGCGCGTCATCGCCCTCGGCGGCGGCACGTGGCCGGTCGCGCGCAACCGCCAACTGCTCGCGGCTCACGGTTGCACCACCGTCTGGCTCGACGCGCCGTTCGACTTATGCTGGCAGCGCATCACAGCGAGTGCAGACGCACGCCCGTTCGCGCGCGACGACGCCGAGGCCCGCGCGCGCTACGACGAACGGCGCGCTTACTATCAACTCGCCGCGCACCACGTCAACGTCGGCGCGGCACAAAGCGCCACGGAGATCGCGGCGGAGATTCAGGCGAAGATCGGATTAGCAGAGGATAATTAAACTAAGGAGGTGAACATGACCGAAGAGCAAGCGGAGAGCCTTCTTTTTGTTTACCTTTTTGTCAGCCTCCGCTTCCGGTGGATTACCGGAGTACGTTTGCTCATTAAATCCCTGTACCGCGTTCTGATGATGTAGCCCAATGATTGATGGCCTATTCCTAATAGCCTTGCCGCCCGCGACACACTTCCCTGCGCGTCTTCCAAGGCTTGTTTAATAAAGCCGTGTTCGTAAGCCCTTAACACCCTCGTCAGCGAAAAATCGCGGTCACTCAACCTGGGGCTTCTCTGCGCCCGGATGACGAGACGGGCACAGGCTCTTAGCCGCGTAACAGTCTCGGTATCTTGTGTCTGCTTTAGTAAGTCATCCGCCCGGCTATACATCAATAGCAGTTCTGTAGGGGATATCCTTTGGTGGTGTTCCTCAATCATCATCAAGGCCGCCAGCCCCGCGTTCGTCAGCGCCCCGGCGTCTTCCGCCGTGTTGATGGCGTGTCTGAATAATGGCAGGGAGCGGTCATGATCTCCCAGCCGGGCTAGTATAGTCGCTTGCACCGCGAAGGCATCTGCTAAAAGAGTCCTTTCACTTCCCCGCTCTAAGGTAGAGACGGCAGCCTTAGCGGCCTGCAACGCTTCCTCGTGCCGCCCTTCATCGAGCAACGTTCGCGTACGAGAAATGTCGTTTGCGGTATCGGCGTGCGGGACGGTGAGGCTCATGATATTCTTGCGCCGGTCTTTGAAAACCAACGGTCATGCGTAGCTCAACCCCACTAACCGAGTGACATGAGCATCGCCGTTGAGCAAGGAAAGTTCCTACTCACGGCGACCTGGTTGAGGAAGCGGATACTACCTGTAATTACGCGGAAACTCAAGTCAGGAGGAAACTCCTGATGGGTAAAAAACCGCGACCTCGACCAAAACGCCTTGCTGAAAAACTTCTACAAATTAGAAATCACTTAGGGCTTTCTCAGAGCGAGATGTACTGGAAGCTGGACGTTGAGGAATTTGCCGAGCTAAAAAGAATATCTGATTATGAGACCGGCAGGAGTGAACCGCCCTTACAGGTGTTGCTCAGATACGCACAGGCAGTGAGGATTTCTACGGACGTTTTGATTGACGATACGATAGATTTACCAAAACGATTAATCTAACTATATACGATTATGTACGATTACTTCTCTCGCTTACTAGGGCGTATTTCTATGCGAAGGTCGTTCAATACCCCGCCCAACACAACTAATAATCCACCGAATATGAGTACCTGTTCTACTATTTTAAAAGCCCAAGTTATTGGTTCAGAACTAACAAACAGATGCTCGGCAATAATCCGAACAGAAAATGCGGCTAAGATATAAATAAAAAATGCACTTAGATGCTTCATGAGACTAATTGCTGTATTAGCTAGTCCCTGATAGAAACTCTGTTTTTGGTCGTTCTTTACCATTTGAGAGACTTCAAATAATTCCACATTCCGTTTATTACATAGGCCCCAACGAAAACCACATCCACTCCTAGTATTACGTATTCGACTGCATGTAACGTCCACTTCACCGATGGGGATACGCTAATAATTCTAGGGGTTGCCGGGTCTCCCACAACACTTTGTATTCTAATTAAATCTACCCCCTGATTAAAGAAGTCTAAAATAATAGCTGGAATGGCAAGAAGCAAAAAAACTCCTACACCAATAAAGACGTGTTTAGTCAATTCCCAGAGCGGGTATTTATGGTTAGTGCGCTGTTGCTCTCGGGCGTTTGGCTCTGTCATGCGTAGTCCAGCTTAGATTCGTGAAGAACTGGAAAACGCACACCTTATATCATTAGAGGATTAAAGAGGGAAGAAGAAAAGCCTCCGGGCTATGCTTACATTCCCAGAGTTGGGGGTTAATTTCCGCCGTGCCTAAAAGACGAGTCCAATACTTCCAAGCCAGCCTGTAGGCGAGGATGGTGTGCTCCGAATAGTTGTCAACGTACAGCCGGTGCTTGCAGAATTGCTCGAACAGTTTTTCGTAAGTCATATCGTCAACCGACCTTTCCGGCAGTAAGAGTTTGACCGTTTACTTGCCATATCAAGAGACCGAAAGTTAGAGCAATCAGGACTAATGAATGACACCTAAAGAACAGGAGGTTTAGGCTCTTGGCTGAAAAATCAACCGATGCTAAAGCATTGAAGACAGCTAAAGTTTTGCACAACGCGGACAACTGGAAGCACCTCGCGCTCTGGCACGGGCTAGGCTATTACGACTTGCAGACCGAGGACACTGGCGACGTGCCCGTGCGCCTCTTTCTGACCAAGCAACTGCTCGACGAGGCGGAAGACATTCTCTACCGCCAGATCGTCAACGCCACGCGCTTCCCCGGCGTGCGCTTCGTCGTCATCACGCCCGACACGCACTACGGCTACGGCGTCCCCGTCGGCTGCGTACTCATCACCGACCACGCGAGCGGCGCGGTCGCGATGGGGCCCGTGGGCTACGATATTGGTTGCGGGATGATGTCGGCACGCTCGGACGTGGAAGCCGACGCGGCAACGCCGGAGCGGCGCTTGCAGTTCAACCGCGCGGTGATGGAGCGGGTGAACATGGGCGCGGGCGGGAAGAGCGTGAAGCTAGGCGCGCTGTCGAAGACGGAGTTTAATAACCTCGTGCGCGGCGGTGCAGAGTATTACGTCGCGCGTTACGGGGCGACGTTTGATCGCAGCCGCGCAGAAAGACACCGCATCCCGGTGGATGACAGTTGGGAGATACCGTGGGGCGGCAAGGGTCAGCCCGAACGCGGCTTAAATCAACTAGGCTCGCTCGGCGGAGGTAAAGCGATTGCCTCCCGGTTATGGCAACATAGCTGTTGAAAACTCGTGCAAATCGGGGGAAGCCTGCGATGGTCACCCCGAGGGAAGGCGTAATTGCCCCCGTAGAGAGCGTAGGCACTTGGGCATCCCACGCGGATGAAGATGCGCTCCGAACTACACCGAAGCAGGAAGGTGTAGAGCCAAGCGGAAACGACTTGGCCGCTGTGCAGTTAGGACGGAGAGTCTCCGAAGTGGAAAACGCGACGAGACAATCTTTGGCTTTAACGAATCCTGTCCATGCGTACCTGTTCGGTCTGATCCAGACGGACGGTCACCTGTCGCAGGGCACGAGGAACAGGGGCAAGCTGCAAATAGAACTCAGCCACAGAGACGCTGACGTGCTTGAGCAGTTGGCCGCTGCGATTCCGTACTACAGCCGCCTTAGCACGCGGACACGCTCGACAAACTTTTCGTCGGCGCACACGTCAGTGACGCTCTGCGTCTGTGCGAAAGAGTTTCGTGATGAGCTTGTCAGCCTGGGCATGAGGGCGGGCAGAAAGTCGGAAACGATCGACGTGCCGCCGTGCGAGTTCTCGCAGGCCGATTATTTCAGGGGAATAATCGACGGCGATGGCTCGCTCGGGTTTACTGCTAACGGCTACCCCTTTCTTTCGCTCTGTACGGCCAGCGAGCGGCTCGCCGCCGCTTACGGGTCGTTCACGCGCAACATAACGGGCAAAGAAAAGAGCCTGCGCCGCAACGCCCGCGACCGCATGTTCAATCACGTCATCTTCAAAGAAGACGCTCAGGCGGTGGCCGCCGTCCTTTACTACGAAGGCTGTGTGGCCATGGCGCGAAAGATGCAGGCGGCGTCGGCGGTGCGAGCGTGGCAGAGGCCACAAGGTATGCGCAAAGTCCATCAGAAGAAATTCTGGACGGATGAACAGGACAGCTACATTCTCACCCACGCGATTGCAGAATCGGCCTGTGCCTTACGGCGCACAGAGCGGAGCGTGAAGATGAGACTGTGGCGGCTGCACAGTAGTAACAAATAGAATCATTTCATTGAATTGCAACGCTCGGAGCAGACCGGCACGCTGTTCGTGCAGGTACACACCGGCAGTCGCGGGTTCGGGCACGGCATGGCGACGAACTACTTTGAGTTGGCGCGCGCGGAGAAGCCCGATCTGATCACGGACATAGACCTCGGCTACTTCACGCCCGACTCTCGGCACTACCGCGACTACCTGAACGCGGTCGCGGCGGGCGGCAACTACGCGATCCTGAACCGGCTGATCATCTTCGAGCAGGTGGCAGAGGCGTTCCGCGCGACGTTCGGCGCGGAGTTGGAGTTGATCTACGAGATCAGTCACAACCTCGTGCAGCACGAGCAGCACCCGGAGTTGGGCGACGTGTGGGTGCATCGCAAGGGCGCGACGCGCGCGTTCCCGGCGGGGCATCCGGCGTTGCAAGGCACGTCCTGGGCCGAGACGGGGCATCCCGTCCTCATCCCCGGCAGCAACAAGGATTGGAGCTACATCCTGCGTCCGCTCGCGGGCGCGGCCCGTAGCGGCTATTCGGTCAACCACGGCGCGGGCCGGCGCATGTCACGCGGCGAGGCCGTGCGCACGCTCTCGCAGCGCGCGATGGACGACGAGTACAGGGAGGCCGGCATCGTTGTAAACACCAACGGGCGCGTGCCGCTCGACGAGGCCGCGCCGTGCTATAAGCCGGCCGAGGAGGTCGTGCGCGCGGTGGTCGAAGCTGGGCTGGCCGAGATCGAGCACCGGCTCTGGCCGCTCGCGTCGCTCAAGGGCGCGGACGAGCGCAAGGGCAAGCGGCGCGGGCGCGGGCAGAAGAAGTCGAGCGCACACTTTTAATTTCAGGTTGTTGTTCGCGCACGGCCTGATTAACACAGAGGGCACAGAGGGAGCACAGAGGTCACAGAGTTATTCTCTGTGACCTCTGTGCTCCCTCTGTGCCCTCTGTGTTGAGAATGATCGCGCGCTGAATTCAATCTGAAAGCAGCACGCACGCCGCGGCAGAAATTTTTCCTCACTCTCTCCGCTCAAGTTTTCCTCAAGGATTTCTCAAGCCACTTCCATACGCTGTAATCGTTCCGGAGTAATCCGTGCGTTCGAGCCTGTGAATCGCGCGCCGCCCGCGTGCGCGGATAGCTACGCCCAATCGCCGTTAACAAGGAGAAGACATGTCACGTTTCAGTCAGCCGCTTCTGCTCGCCGTCGCCCTCGCGCTGCTGTGTCTCGCCACGGCGCACACGACCAGGGCCGCGCAGGTCGTCTACGCTACGCGCAACGCCTTCGACATCGCCGTCCCGAACTACACCACGATCACGTTCGACGGCCACGCCGTCCCTTACGCCAACTCTCTGACGTTCAGCGGCGTCACGTTTGCCGGCGGCAACGCCAACTTTCAGGTCGGCGTGATCGAGGGGACGAACGTCGGCACGCCCGGCAACTACGTGCTCACGTCGAACACGAACGTCGCGCAGTTCAACGTGGACAACATCCTGATCACGCCGCCGACGGGCACGCGCGCCTTCGGCTTCGACCTCAAGAGCAGCAACGCGGCGCTGGCCGGTCAGGCCGCCGCCGGCACTTACGAAATCTACGTCAACGGCACGCTCGCCGCGACCGTCGCCGTGCCCATCTTCACCGGCTTCAGCTTCGTCGGCTTCACGTCCGACGTGGACATCACGTCGGTCGCGATCCGCGCGCTCACGGGTGGCGATCCCGTCATAGATAACGTCTCGTTCAGCGGCGCTGCGCCCGCGGCGGAGACGCCCGAACCGGCGACGCTCGTGCTGCTCGGCACAGGTCTCGCGGGCGGCGCGTCCGTCGCGCGTCGGCGCAGGCGCGTGGGCACGAATAACGAGTTGACTTGAAGCGCCGCGACCGGCGGCGAGACGCGCGCGGCTCAAGTCCGTCTCAAGTATTTCTCAAGGGGTGGACGTATGCTGCGCACGCTGATCGGCAACGCCTCGAATTTTTAACCACAGGTCAACAGACTTTAAGCCGTTCCGGCCCCGTCCCGCGACCTGATGCCGTCAAAAGGAGATAAAGAACATGTCCCGCATGCGCCAAACATTCATGACCGTAGCCGCCTTCGTCGTACTTATGCTCGCGGGCGTCGTTACGACCAAAGCGACGCCGACCATCATCACCAGCCGCGCCAACCTGGGGTCTAACACCTCGACGATTGACTTCGAGGGATCAGTGACCGATACGACGATGGGCGTGCCGTCGTCGCTCACGTTCCTGGGCGTCATCTTCTCCGGCGACAGCCGCCGCAGCAACGCGGGCGTCGAGGTGGTCGCGCCGCAGGGCAACCTGGGCCAGCCGACGAACGTGTTAGCCTCGACCGGCAGCAACTTCTCGAACGCCCTGAATCCGACCGACCCGATCTTTAACCTCGTCATCACGCTGCCGACGGGGACGAACGTCGTCGGCTTCGATCTGTCGAACGCCAACAGCGGGGCGGGCCTCTTCGACATCTACGTCAACGGCGCGCTGTTCATGTCGCAGGCGACGACCTTCGGCTCGTTCAGCTTCGTCGGCTTCTCCGACATGACCGGCATCAACACCATCGCCATCGTCGCCAACGCGCTCAGCAACGGCGGCGACCCCGTGATCGACAACTTCACGTTCGGCCCCGCCGCGCCGGCCGCCGAGACGCCTGAGCCGGCCACGATGGTCTTGTTCGGCACGGGGCTGGCCGGTCTGGCCGCCGTCGCGCGTCGGCGTCGCCGGCAGCAAAAGCCGGCGGTCGTGTTGGGTGAGGTCAGCGTCGCGTGAAGCTTCACGGCTTGCGCCGTCCGCGCGGGCGCGCTCAATTGCCCCTGAGCCGCCCGCGCCGCGAATCTTTTAAGAGACTGTTTGAAAAGGTCTAACTTCGCGGCCCTACGGCGGCTCTCTTTGCGCCCTTTGCGGTTAAGAGTTCTTTTACCGCAAAGGGCGCAAAGAAGACCGCCGTAGGGCCGCAAAGGAGTGGAGCGATGCGCCAGTTCACGAAGCAAACAGGTTGCCCCGCGGCGGCGACGCTCGTCGCCTACCAGGACGGCGCGCTGTCTGTGCTCGCGCGCCAGGCGACGGCCGCGCACCTGACGAACTGCGAGTTCTGCGCGGCCGAGGCGCAACTGCTCGGCGCACACCGCGCGCCTGCGGCGGCGGACGCGGCGACGCCGCCCGTGCCGTTCGCGCTGCTGGCGCTGGCGGAGTCCGCGCTCGCCGCCAGCCCGCGGGTTGCAGAGCAACGCCGCCGCCGCGCGGCTTGAGATGTGGACGCAACGCGATTGCAACATCATCTGAACGCGTAGCAGGTTTTACGGGGCGAGCGGGCCGAGCGCGTGGGGGGCGTGCCGGCCCGTTCTCTTTTCGCCGATTTTCGGCGGTTTTTCGCCCGTTTCCCGCCTCAAGTATTCCTCAAGTATTTCTCAAGCCGCGTGGCTATCTTGTACCCGTCGCTTTGAATCAGGATTTGCACTTGAAAACCCGTGCCGCCGTGGTCGCCGTCCGGCCGACCCGCCGCCGAAGTTTCGCCGTCGAAGAAGGAGATTCCGAAGATGTCACGCCATCCGCTGCACCTGCAATTCAATCGCCTGAGCGCGCGCCCGCGCCTCGCCGTCGCGCTCACGTGCTGCCTGCTCGTCGCCGCCGCCGTGCTCTGCTTCGCCACGCGCCGTGGTGAAGCCGCCACGCCCGCGAGCGGGACGGTGACGCCGGCCAACACGGCCGCCAACCCGCTCGTCTACACGTCGGGGCCGTTCGCGGTCGCCAACCCGTCGGGCGCGGCCGCGTTGCAGTGCAGCCCCAACCCGCCCTTCGCCTGCGACGACTATGCGCTGGACGTGAGCGTGCCGGACGGGTTGATTGACACGAACCAGATCAAAGTTTCCGTGCAGTGGGCGAACTCGTCCGCCGACTTCGACGCCTATGCATTCTTCCGCCGGGCGGACGGCACGACCGCCGGGCTGGCGACCTCCTCCGGCTCGTCCGCCGACCCGGAAGTGATGATCCTGCCGGCCATCCCGCAGAAGTATCTCATCCGCGTCGTGCCCTTCAACCCGCTGGGCGAGAGCATCACGGTGAAGATCACCTACGAGCCGAAGAACCAGAACTTCAACGCGGGCGCGGGCACAGCGCCCGGCTTCCGCAACTACCCCGCGCCGAACGGGCTGGGCGCGGACGCGGGCGAGCCGTCTATCGGCGTCAACTGGCTCTCAGGCAACGTCATGTTCCAGGCCAGCCTTCAGACACTGCGCGTCAAGTTCAACGACAACGCAACGCCCGCGACCGCGACGTGGGAGGACAAGAGCGGCCTGAATACTTCGCTCGCCTCGCTCGACCCGATCCTCTTCACCGACGCGCACACAGGGCGCACCATCGTCTCGCAACTCACGGGGCAGGACAGCCTCTCCGCCTACTCGGACGACGACGGCGAGACGTGGATACCGTCGCAGGGCGGCGGCATCCCGTCCGGCGTCGATCACCAGTCGGTCGGTGGCGGCCCCTACGCGCCCCCGCTCACGGGCGGCACGGCCGCCTACCCGAACGCCGTCTACTACTGCTCGCAAGACCTCTACACGGCCTTCTGCGCACGCTCTGACGACGGCGGGCTGACCTTCGGCCCCGGCGTCCCGACCTACACGACCGAGTGCACCGGCATCCACGGGCACGTCAAGGTCGCGCCTGACGGCACGGTCTACCTGCCGAACCGGCAGTGCGGCACGAACCAGGGCGTCGCGGTCTCGGAGAACAACGGCATCTCGTGGACTGTGCGCAAGGTGGTTGACGCCGATCCGGCCACGACCATCGGCGACAGCATCCCCGGCCCCTGGGATCCGTCCGTGGGCATCGGCGCGAACGGTACGGTCTATTTCGGCTACGACAACGGCGACGGCCGCCCGCGCGTCGCCGTCTCGCGCGACAAGGGGCGCACGTGGACGAGCGATCAGAACGTCGGGCGCGCGCTGAACATCCGCGACACGGCCTTCCCGGCGGTGGTCGCGGGCGACGACGACCGCGCCGCCTTCGCCTTCCTCGGCGCGCAAGTGCCGAGCGGCGACACGACGGCCGTCTGGCATCTCTACGTCGCCACGACCTACGACCGTGGCAACACGTGGCTCACGGTTGACGTGACGCCGAACGACCCCGTCCAACTCGGCACGATCTGCTCGAACGGCATCGCCTGTTCGGGCGGCGACCGCAACCTGCTCGACTTCATTGACGCGACCGTGGACAAACAGGGGCGCACGCTCGTCGCCTATGCCGACGGCTGTCTCGCCGGTTGCACCTCGCCGGCCGCGTCGCGCGACGACCTGGCGACCATCGCCCGGCAGCAGTGCGGCAGACGCCTCTTCAGCCAGTTCGATCCCGCGAACGACGACTGCGCCGTGCAGCCCACGCCGACCCCGACGCCCACGCCAAACGCGGCCACTTCCTGCGACGGCGTAAACGTCGTCACGGACAGCGCGGACGACGCCGTCAACCCCGCGCCCGGCGGCGCTGGCCCGACCACGCAGGCCGACATCACCAGCGTGTCGTTTGCCAAGAGCGGCACGAATATCGTCACCAAGCTGACGGTTAAGAACCTCGGCACGACGCCGTCGCCCGGCACGACCTTCACGTCCTACTACGTCGCGTGGAAGGGGCCGAACGACGTGGTCTATGCCACGGAGGCGGACGTTGACGCCACGGGCATCGTCAGCTACGGCTACGGGCCGTTCGACGGCGTCAACCAGTTGACGACTTACAATTCCACGACCGGCACGTTCACGGCCGGTGCGAACGGCACGATCACCGTCAACGTGCCCGTCGCGGGCGTCGGCAGTCCGACGATCCCCGTCACGGACGCGAACGCGACGCCCGCGGCGCGCGACACCTACGCCGTGACCATCGCGGGCGAAGGCGCGCTCGGCGCGGGTCTCGTCTATAACGCGCCGATGGATCGCGCGCCCGACTCCGGCTTCGGCGCGAAGTGGGCGGTCTGCACGAGCCAGGCGACGCCGACCCCGACGCCCACGCCGACGCCCGGCGGCGCGGACACTTGCCTGACTTCGTTCAGCACGGTGCTCAACGACGCGACCGGCGATCAGAACGGCTCGCCCGCGAATGCGCAGTTCGACATCCAGTCGGCGGGCGTCGCCGAAGACTACCGCGGCGGCGCGGACGCGCTGCTCTTCCGGCTGAAGGTGGCGAACCTCAGCTCCGTGCCGGCGAACGGCACATGGCGCACGGTCTTCACCGTCGGCACGACCGTTTATTACGTGGCGATGCAGGCCGACCCGACCTCGAAGGTCTCCTACGAATACGGCACGGTCAGCGGCACGACCGTCTCGACCACGGGCCCGGCCGACAGCGGCACGTTCGCCGCCGACGGCACGATCACCATCGGTCTGCTGAACAGCCGCGTCGGCAGTCCTGCGGGCGGCGCGCAATTGAAGGCCATCAACGCGCGCACGCAGCAGTTCATCGGCACGGCCGGCGCGGGCGCGTTCCTGAACCTCGACACGGCGGACTCGACGCCGGCCGGCAACGCCAACTACACGCTGCTCGGCCGCAACACGAGCATCTGCCCGGTGACGACCGCGACGCCGACGCCGACGCCCGTCTCCGACCCGACGTTTACGCCGCGCTTCCAGAGCTTCGCCGCGCCAAACGGTCTCGGCACGAGCGCGGGCGAGCCGTCCATCGGCGTGAACTGGCAGACCGGCAAGGTCTTCATCCTGTCGAACCTGCAAATGCTGCGCGTCACGTTCGATGACTGCACGTCGCCTGCGAAGACGACGTGGGAGGATAAGAGCGCGCCGAACTCTTTGCGCAGTCTTGACCCGATCCTGTTCACGGATCACATGCGCGCGCCGGGCGACACGACGCCCAACCGCACCTTCGTCTCGCAACTCACGGGGCAGGACAGCCTGTCGTCCTACACGGACAACGACGGCGACCTGTGGATTCCGTCGCAGGGCGGCGGCATCCCGTCCGGCGTCGATCACCAGACCATCGGCGCAGGGCCCTACAACCCGGACGCCAGCCCCGCGCCCCCGCCGCACCCGCTCTACCCGAACGCGGTCTACTACTGCTCGCAGGATTTGGTCACGGCCTTCTGCGCGCGCTCGGACGACGGCGGGCTGACCTTCGGCGCGGGCGTGCCCATCTACACGACGCAGTGCGGCGGCATCCACGGCCACGTCAAGGTCGCGCCCGACGGCACGGTCTATGTGCCCGACAAGTCGTGCGGCGGCAAGGCGTCGGTCGTGCGCTCGACCGACAACGGGCTGACGTGGGCGATCAAGTCCGTGCCCGACAGCGGCACGAGCGGCTTCCTCGTCGATCCGTCCGTCGGCATCGGCAGCGGCGGCACGATCTATCTTGGCTATCAACACGCGGACAGCCACGCGCGCATCAGTGTCTCGCACAACCGCGGCGATAGCTGGTCGCCGAGCGTGGACGTGGGCGCGGCCTTCGGCCTCGTCAATACGACCTTCCCCGAAGTGGTCGCGGGCGACGACGACCGCGCGGCTTACGCCTTCCTCGGCACGACCGTCGCGGGCAACTACACAGACCCGGCGAGCTACCCGAAGAGCGCGGCGTGGCATCTCTACGTCGCCACGACCTTCGACGGCGGCGCGAACTGGACGACCGTGGACGCGACGCCGACCGACCCCGTGCAGCGCGGCACGATCTGCAACCTCGGCACGACCGCGTGTCAGGATCACCAGACCACCTACGGCTACAACGACCGCAACCTGCTCGACTTCATGGACGCGAGCGTGGACAAGCAGGGGCGCGTGCTCGTCGGCTACCCGGACGGCTGTATCGGCGGCTGCGTGAACGGCAACGTCAACTCTTACACGGCGCTCGCGTCCATCGCGCGCCAGAGCGGCGGTCGCCGCCTCTTCCGCGCCTACGATCCGGCGGGCGCGACCGCGCCGGGCAACCCGCCCGCCGCCGCCACGTCGGACGCGAACGGCGTGCACCTGACCTGGCAAGTGCCCGACAACGGTGGCGCGCCGATCACAAACTACTCGGTCTATCGTCGCACGAGCACGACGCCGAAGACGCTCCTGGCGAACGTCGGCACGGCCACCGCGTTCGATGATCTGACGGCCGTCGCCGGCACGACCTACTACTACACGGTGACGGCGACGAACTCGGTGGGCGAGAGCCAGCCGTGCCCGTCGAACGAAGTCACGCCGACGGCCATCGTCTCGTCCGGTGACCCGTGCGCGATGCCGGGCGTGAGCCTGGCGACCGACGGGCTGGACGCCCCGCCCGCGCAGGACATACAGCAACTCCTCGTCGCAGAGCCTTACGTGGGCGACGGGAAGGATCGGCTGGCGTTCACGATCAAGGTGAGCAGCTTGGCGGTTGTCCCGCCGAGTAGTTACTGGTACGTCATCTGGGATTGGGCCGGCGGCAACCGCCAGTACGTCGCGGCGAAGACGGACTCGAACGGCGTCTTCAGCTTCGACTACGGCGACGTAGGGCCGGCGCTCCCCATCCCGCCGACCAGCGTGCCGCCGTCGAACACCAACACGCCAAACCGCAAGGGCGCGGCGCTAGGGATGGTGGACAAGATCGCGGGGACGATCACCATCGTCGTCGAGAACAGCAAGGTTGGTGGGCCGACCGCCGGGCAGACGATCACGAACATCAGCCCGCGCACGTTCGGCGCGACGGGCGGCACGAATGTCGTCTCGTCGAGCGCGATTGACACGATCAGCAGCGCGCCGTCCTACACGCTCGTCGGCAGCAACTTCTGCCGGCAGCAGCGCGCGCCGCTGGCCGTGCTGAGCGCCGCGCCGACGACGGGCGCGCGCCCGCTCGCCGTGAACTTCGACGCCTCGCAGTCGAGCGACCCGGACGCGGGCGACTCCATCGTCTCCTACACGTTCAACTTCGGCGACGGGACGGTCGTGACGCAGACGACGCCCGCCATCTCGCACGTCTATAACATCGCGGGCAGCTTCCGCGCGACGCTGACCGTGAAGGACTCGCGCGGGCGACGCAACGACAACGTCGCCGACGCGGTCATCACCGTGCAGTAAGCCGGAGGGTTGATCACAACTCTCCCCGCGCGACTAGCGCCGTCCCCAACGATGGAGGCGGCGCTAGTTGCACGTAAGAGTTGCCAGAACGCGACGGCGCACAATAAACTTGCGCGCACACACATGAGCAGAAAGCGCGAGAGCAAACGGCCGCCGCCGCCGCCGCCGAAAAATTATCTGCCGCTTGTCATCATCGGCGTCGTGTTCGTCGCGGCACTGGCGGCGGGCGCGTGGCTGTGGCGCGGGGCGCGCACGCCGCACACCGCGGGCGCAATCGCCAAAGGTTCGCCCGGCGCGCAGCCGCCGCGCGCGAGCGGCCCTGAGAACGCGCCGGCCACGCTCGAAGAGTTCGGCGACTACCAGTGCCCGCCGTGCGGCAGCTTCTACCCGGAGGTCGAGCGGCTGCGCACGGACTACGGCGACCGCCTGCGCCTAGTCTTCCGCCACTACCCGCTGACGCAGGCGCACAAGTTCGCGCTCGTCGCCGCGCATGCCGCCGAAGCGGCCGCGCTGCAAGGTAAGTTCTGGGAGATGCACGACCGCATCTACCGCAACCAGCGCGAGTGGAGCGACGCGGCGGACGCGCGCGCGATCTTCGAGACTTACGCGCGCGCGCTCGGTCTCGACGTGGCCCGCTTCACGCGCGACATGGCGAGCGCGGACGTGGATGCGCGCATCGTCGCCGACCACGAGCGCGGGCAGTCGCTCGGCGTCCACTCCACGCCGACCTTCTTCCTGAACGGGCGCGAGTTGCCCGCCGACAAGCTCCGCACGCCCGCCGACCTGCGCGCGGCCCTCGACGCGGCACTCGCGGGCAAAAGTTTCTGAGGCCGGCGCACAAAGACAGATGCGGAGCAAAAGCAATAACCACGAAAGCACACGAAACGACCAGCCCTGGATTTCGTGTGGCTCGGTTTCGTGTCATTTCGTGTGCTTTCGTGGTTAGTTTTTGCCCCCGCACTGTGCCGCAATCCCGTCGCGAGCGCGTGTGCTTATTAGCAAAGCTCGCACAGTAATTCATCTTACGCCCGGAGGAATCTTGCCCATGCGCTTTAAACCGCTCCTGCTCGCCGTCGCCTGCGCCTGTGCGTTCGCCGCCTGCACTTCCGGCACGAACCAGACGACGACCACCACGACCGCGCCGCCCGCACAGTCCACCACCACGCAGACGACCGTGACCACGCAGACCACTGCGTCGCCAGCGCAGAACGCGGCCGCGCCGGGCACGAGCACGGCGGGCGGCAACTCGGCCGCACCGGCCAGCGCCGCGGCGGGCCAGCGCGACGCGTGCGCCTTGCTCACGTCCGACGAGATCAAGGCGGTGCAGGGCGAGGCGATGAAGGATGCGAAGTCGAGCCAGCGCGACGACGGCTCGTTCGCCATCGCGCAGTGCTTCTACACGACGCCCACCTTCACCAAGTCCGTCAGCCTCGAACTCACGCAGGCCCGTGCCGGCGGTAAGGACAGCCCGCGCGAGTTCTGGGAGGAACACTTCACGCACGCCACCAAAGAGGCCGGCGAGCGCGAGCGCGAACGTGAGCGCGAACGCAAGCAGGGCAAGGACAAAGATAAAGATAAGGACAAGGACAGGGCGCGCGGCGAGGAGGAAGAGGAAGAAGGCCCGCCGCCCGCGCGCGTCGCTGGCGTGGGCGACGAAGCCTACTGGGTCAACAGCCGCGTCAGCGGCGCGCTCTACGTCCTCAAGGGCGACCGCTTCATCCGCATCAGTCTCGGCGGCGCGGACAACGACGCCGTGCGTCAGAAGAAGGCCAAGATGCTCGCGCAAAAGGCGCTGGCGCGACTGTAGCAGTTGACCGTCAACCAAACGCAGGGGCGCGTGCAGGCTTATCCAATAAGTCTGCACGCGCCCCGCCTATTTTTCCGCCGCGCTCGTTGACTACGCCTCCCGCTCGGCTATACTCAAGGTTGCTCCCCAGCAAAAATCTACACCCTTAAAGAACATCGGGAGTCATAGATGACAAGTTTCCTTCGCACTTCATTGCGGCTCGCCGCCCTGTCGTTGTGCCTGACCACGGTCGCGCTGGCCGATCTCAAGGTCAAGCAGAAGACCACGACGGGCGGGCAGACCAGCGAGAGCACGGTCATGATCAAGGGCGCGCGCCAGCGCAGCGAGTCGGCTTACGGCGGCGGCGCGAGCCAGACCAGCATCTTGCAATGCGATCTGCGCCGCACGCTCATCCTCAACGACCAAACGCGCCGCTACTTCGTCTATTCGCTCGACGGCGGCGCGGCGTCTGACACCGCCGCCAGCACCGCGCCCGCCGCGAACACGCCGGCCCGGCGCGGCGGCGTCATAAACTATACGACCACCGTCACCGACACGGGCGAGCGCCGCCAGATGTTCGGTCTCACCGCGCGCCACCTGAAGACGAGCCTGACCATCGAGCCGTCGCCCGATGCCTGCGATCAAACCCGCTTCCGGCAGGACACAGACGGCTGGTACACAGATTTCGAGTACGGCCTGAACTGCCCGACCGACCTCGGCGCGCGCCGCCCGCAGGCGCGCACCCCCGCGGGCGGCTGCCAGGATCGCGTGGTGACTAAACAGGTCGGCACGGCGCGGCTCGGCTTTCCGCTCTCTGTCACGACCACCAGCTACGGCCCCGACGGGCAGGTCAGTTTCACTTCGACCACCGAAGTTACGGAGCTGTCGCGCGCGCCGCTCGAAGCCGCCCTCTTTGACGTGCCCGCCGGCTACACCGAGGCGCAGAGCACGCAGGAGCTTTACGGCGTGAACGCGGGCGCTGCGGCGGCTGCGACGGGCCAGGAGCAACAGGAACAGGGCACGAGCGCCGCGCCGCAGGCCATGCCGGTCACGAAGAGTCCCGGCGCGATCCGCGTCGGCGTCGCGCAGGTGAAGAACCTGACCGACAAGAACGTCTCGCCGGAGATGGCGCGGGCGCAGCTCGTCAGCGCGCTCACGGAGGCCGGCGTCGAGGCCGTGCCGCTCAACGCCTACACGCCCGCCGCGCTCGACGCGGAGGCGAAGCAGAAGGACTGCGACTTCTTCCTCACCACCGATCTGACGGGGCTGAAGACCTCTGCGGGGCGCAAGCTCGGCGGTCTGCTCGGCCGCGCGACCGGCGTCGGCGACGCGGCCGGCGTTGATCGCACGGAGGCGCAGGTCAGCTTCAAGCTCACGCCCGTCGGCGGCGCGAAGCCGCAACTGCAATCCTCCGCCAACGCCAAAGAGACCGGCGACGACGCCAGCCTCAAAGCCGCCCTCGCCAAAGAGGCGCAAGCCGTCGCCGCCGAAGCGCGCAAGAAGAAATAAGCGCGCACCGTTGAATGCAGAGTGTGTTTTGTTTCGGCAGGACTTAAAAAGCCGGCGGCCATTCTTAGAATGGCCGCCGGCTTTTCATCTGAGCAGCGCTAACGGGGCTCGAACCCGTGGTCTCCGCCTTGAGAGGGCGGCGTGTTAACCAACTACACCATAGCGCCAAAAACGTCTCGATTATAAGTGCGCCGCTGCGCGGTTGGCAAGCACGCGGCGAACGCTTCACGCGCGCGGCCGGACAGTCCGGGCGCTTTACGTTTAGAGCGGAGGCCGGTGTTATACTCGTCACGGTGGCGCACGCTTGCGCAGCCCTTTTTGTTCATGTGTTCATACGCTGACACGCACACTCAGACGGCTCTCCTGAACCGGCCACGGGCAAGACGACGGGTTTATGCAGCAACTTTTTCGCGACGGCGGTAGCGCGTCCTCACACGCGGGTACGACGGATGTGGATTTTCCACTGGGCATTGGGAATTTTACTTACGGCGACCTCTACCGCCCCCCGCGCCTGCGCGAACTCGCTGAAACTTTCTACACCGAACTCGCGCGCGCCGACGAGACGCTGCACGCCGCGTTGATGGCTTATCTCGCCGCGCGCGGCGCGAATTTAGCCGGCACGAAGCAGGAGTCGGAACTGCTCATCGCCGTCGCGCCGCACCTGTCGCGCTTCGTCGCGCGCCTGTTCGGCGTCGAACGCGAGCGCGCCGACCACGCCGCCGAGATCAAGGCGCAAGACCCCGTCTTCCAGTTCAAGTCGTTCGTTACTCGCCGCGCGCTGAAGAAATTCCCGGCCGAGCAGGCGTTAACGATTGACGCCGGGGCAGCGCACGCCGCGCTCACCGCCCTGCGCCGCGCCGCCTTCGCCGACACGCTGGCCGCGGACGACGAACTGGGCCTGGCGCAGATGACCGTGCGGCTGCTTGCGTGGGAGAAGCATTTGGACGGCCGCGCGAAGAAAGGCGCGGCGGTTGACGAGCAGGCCGCGGCCGACGTGGAGCGCGAGGTCGCGCGGGCGCGGCGCGGTCTCGCCGCGCCCGACGCGGGCGCGCTGCTCGGCCCTTACGCCGACGAGCAGGAGACTGACGAGGCGGCCGCGTTCGTCCGCTCCGCCCTGCGCCTCGTCGAAGCGTGGGCGGCGGCACACGCGACGCAGGCCGAAGCGCGCGCGCACGTGCGCGCCTGGGTCTCGTTCCACTTCCCGCACCCGCTCAACTACGAACACCTCGTGCAGATCGAGCGCCCCGACGCGGAGTTGCCGGAGTTGATGCGCGGCCTCGATCAGAACCTGCGCCGCCGCGACGGGTTCGGTTTAACCGACCCACGCGCCACGCCGCGCCAGGCGCTCGACGAGGTCAACTACTGCCTCTACTGCCATGAGCGCGACAAGGACTCGTGCTCGAAGGGTCTGCGCGAGGGCGCAAGCAACTCCGGCACGATCAAGCGCAACCCGCTCGGCATCACGCTCGAAGGCTGCCCGCTCGACGAGAAGATTTCCGAGATGCACGTCCTCCAGCGCGAGGGCGATTCGATTGGTGCGCTCGCGCTCGTCCTGATTGATAACCCGATGTGTCCGGGCACGGGCCATCGCATCTGCAACGACTGCATGAAGTCGTGCATCTTCCAGAAGCAGGAGCCGGTCAACATCCCGCAGGCCGAGACGGGCGTGCTGACGGACGTGCTGCGGCTGCCCTACGGGTTTGAAATCTACGCGCTCCTCACGCGCTGGAATCCGCTCAACGCCAAACGCCCTTACGCGCTCCCCTACAACGGCCGCAACGTCCTCGTCGTCGGCCTCGGCCCCGCTGGCTACACGCTCGCGCACTACCTCTTGAACGAAGGCTTTGGCGTCGTCGGGATTGACGGCTTGAAGATCGAGCCGTTGGATAAGATGTTGACGGGCGACGGCGGGCGCGAACTGCCGCGCGCCGTCCGCGACGTGCGCGAGATCGAGGGCCCGTTGGACGCGCGCGTGCTTGCAGGCTTCGGCGGCGTCTCCGAGTACGGCATCACCGTGCGCTGGGACAAGAATTTTCTCACGCTCATTCATCTGACGCTCGCGCGCCGCGCGCTGTTCCGCTTCTACGGCGGCGTGCGCTTCGGCGGCACGCTCACCATCGAAGACGCGTGGGACATGGGCTTCGATCACATCGCCGTCGCGTCCGGCGCGGGGCGACCGACGATCATCCAGATGCGCAACAACCTGCTGCGCGGCATACGCAAGGCGTCGGACTTCCTGATGGCGCTGCAACTGACCGGCGCGTTCAAGCGCGACGCGCTCGCTAACCTGCAAGCGCGCCTGCCGGCGGTCGTCATCGGCGGCGGACTCACCGCGATTGATACCGCGACCGAGTTGTTCGCCTACTACCCCGTGCAGGTCGAGAAGATACTCCACCGCCACGAGGAGCTAGTGCGGGAGTTCGGCGAGGCGGAAATCTTCGCGCGCTTCGACGCGGAGGAGCGCGCCGTCTATGAAGAGTTCCTGGCGCACGGGCACGCGGTGCGGGCGGAAAGAGAGCGCGCCCGCGCGGCCGACGAAGCGCCAGACTTTGTGCCGCTCGTGCGCGCGTGGGGCGGTGTCGCAATCGTCTATCGCAAACGCTTGCAGGACTCGCCCGCCTACCGCCTGAACCATGAAGAGGTCGTCAAGTCGCTCGAAGAGGGCATCAGCTACGTCGAGAACATGACGCCCGTGGAGGCCGTCGCGGACGAGCACGGCGCGGTCACCGCGATTATGTTCGAGCGCATGCGGGAAGACCCGGAGACGAAGAAGTGGAAGGCATCGGGTGAGTTGGTGCGCCTGCCCGCGCGCACCGTCTGCGTCGCGGCGGGCACAAGTCCGAACACGATCTACGAGAAGGAGCGGCCGGGCACGTTCGCGCTCGACGAGTGGCGCGAGTTCTTCGCGCCGCACAAGCTTGAGCGCGGCGACGGCGGCGCGTGGCGGCTCGTGCCGGCCGCCAAAGGCGAGCGCGGCTTCTTCACGTCTTACGAATCGGACGGCCGCTTCATCACCTACTACGGCGACAACCATCCCGTCTACGCGGGCAACGTCGTCAAGGCGATGGCCTCGGCCAAACACGGCTACGAGCAGGTCGCCGCGCTCTTCGCCGATGAGATCGCGGCCGTTGAAGGGGGCGATGCGCGCGCCGAGCAGCCGGCACGAGAAACAGAGTTCGCGCGGCTTGTGGCCAAGCTCGACGATGAGTTGATCGCGCGCGTCGTGCGCGTGGAACGTCTGACCGAGACGATTGTGGATGTCGTCGTGCGCGCGCCGATGCAGGCGCGCAAGTTCCATCCGGGCCAGTTCTACCGCTTGCAGAACTACGAGACCGACGCGGCGGTAGTCCGCGACACGAAGCTGATGATGGAAGGACTCGCGCTGACCGGCGCGTGGGTGGACAAGGAGCAGGGACTGCTCAGCCTGATCGTGTTGGAGATGGGCGCATCCTCCCGGCAGTGTGCGCTGCTGCGACCGGGCCAACAGGTCGTCGTCATGGGGCCGACGGGGACGCCGACCGAGATTCCGGCGGGCGAGACCGTGCTGCTCGCGGGCGGCGGCTTGGGCAACGCAGTCCTCTTCTCCATCGCGAAGGCGCTGCGCGAGGCCCGATGCCGCGTCATCTACTTCGCCGGCTACAAGCGCGGCGAAGACCTCTTCAAGCGCGAAGAGATCGAGGCGGCGACCGATCAGGTCATCTGGTCAACCGACACGGGCGCGGAGATCGTGCCGCGCCGCCCGCAGGACGCACACCTGCGCGGCAACATCGTGCAGGCGATCAAGGCTTACGCCGAAGGCCGCCTCGGCACGCCCATATTCGATCTGCGCCAGGTCAACCGCCTCATCGCCATCGGCTCTGACCGCATGATGGCGGCGGTCAAGCAGGCGCGGCACGAAATCCTCGCGCCGCACCTGAACCCGGCCCACGTCGGCGTCGGCTCGATCAACAGCCCGATGCAGTGCATGATGAAAGAGGTCTGCGCGCAGTGCCTGCAACGCCACGTCAACCCGCAGACCGGCGCGGAGTCGTTCGTCTTCTCCTGCTTCAACCAGGATCAGCCGCTCGACGAAGTTGATTTCAAAAATCTAAACGCACGACTGCGCGCCAACACCGTGCAGGAGAAGCTGGCGAACCTGTGGCTCGATAAACTGTTCAGGGACGCGCCCGGCGCGGCTTGATCAGTAAACTCTCAACTTACTCTCTCCCAAACAGGCTCAGGTACGCTCACGTTGCGCGCGCGCGGCGACGAGGCGGCGGTAGGCTTCGGCGCGGGTGAGGCCCAGTTCGCGGGCGGCGCGTTTGAGGGCGGCGCGGGGGTCGAGGCCGTCAGCTTCGAGGGCGGCGACGAGCACGGCGATGTCGGCCGGGGACGTGGCGTTGGGCGCGGTCTCGGCGGCGATGACGTGGCGGTCTATGACGAGCACCATCTCGCCGCGGGCGGCGTGGTCGCGGCCGAAGCTTGCGGCCAGTTCGCTCAGGCGACCGCGCGCGAGTTCTTCGTGCAGCTTGGTCAGTTCGCGTGCGACGCAGGCGGCACGCTCGCCGAGAATTTCGCGGGCGTCGGCGAGCGTCTCGGCGATGCGGTGCGGCGCTTCGTAGAAGACGAGCGTGGCGGGGAGCGCGCGCAGGGCGGCGAGGCGGGCGCGGCGGGCGGCGGCGCGGGCGGGGAGGAAGCCGCCGAAGAAGAACTCGTCGGTCGGGAGGCCGGAGGCGATGAGCGCGGCGACGAAGGCGGCGGGGCCGGGCACGGGCACGACCGTGATGCCCTGCTCTATCGCTGCGCGCACGAGGCGGTAGCCGGGGTCGCTGACGGCGGGCGTGCCCGCGTCGGAGACGAGCGCGACGCTCGTGCCGGCGGCTAAGAGCGCGCAGAGTTCGCGGGCGCGCTCGCGCTCGTTGTGCTCGTGGTAGCTGACGGTCTTCGTGCCAATGCCGTAGTGCGTCAGGAGCTTGCGCGTGTGGCGCGTGTCCTCGCAGGCGACGAGGTCAACTTCGCCGAGCACGCGCAGGGCGCGCGCCGTGATGTCGGCGAGGTTGCCGATGGGCGTGGCGACCAAGTAGAGCGTGCCCGGCGTGGCGGCGTCCGACATGCCACAATGGTAAAGGCAAAAGACGGGCGGCGGAAGCGGCGCGGGCGACGAGACGAAGATGATGAAATGGTTGAAGACGGGCCGGGACGTGTGATTGCGTAGAGCGGGAGTTCATCCAGTGCCTCGCGGCCGCCGGATTAATTTACGCAGATTGTGAGACAGGCGCGGCAGGCGGTGAAGGCTGCCGCTTTTGCTGTTGGTCGGCTAAAGTGATTTTATCTGCTAGTCCGAAATCGCGGGCGGAGTTGTCATGATGGACAATTGGGCGGAGACGTTCTTTCAAGCTTACGCCGAGGCTTTCCGCGCGAAATCGAGCGACAGATTACTGGCCAAGTTCTGCCTGCCGCTGACGTTCCTGACCAAGAACGGCCCTATCGTGCTTAACGACGAGGCGCAGCTTGCGGCCAACCTAGACGCGTTGCTGCGTCGTTATGAACAGATCGGGGCGGTAGATTGGCACTACACGATCCGAGACGCGCGCGCCATCGGCTCCGAGATTCATCTGGTCGAGCTTGAGTGGCGCTTCTTCGCCGCCGACAACGAACTTCTATATGCCTGCGACACGAGCTATGTCCTGGCCGGCGCAGCGCAGGCCGGCGCGAAGATAATGGCCGTCATCGCCCACAACGAGAATGCGGAGTACGAGCAGGCGTTGCGGCGCAAGCGAGGCGGCTGAGGTTGCGGGCTGCGCGCGCTTGGTGTTCAATTGCTCGCACATTAGCAGGCAGCGTGGAAAGGGGACGGCTGTGCGCTTCGCAATTCTGTTGATGGCCCTGAGTCTCTGCGCCGGCTTGGCACTGTTCGCCGCGCCGGGTGTCGCCCCCGCTCATTCGCAGGGCCGCGCCGGGGGCGAGGCGCTTACGCGGTGCGATGTCAAGGCTTACGTCATTGACCATGATCCGAAGGGGATGAACGTCCGCTCCGGGCCGGGCAGTGCGAACAAGGTCATCGGGAATCTGCCGAACCAGGACGTTGAAGGGATCGTCGTGCACATCACCGGGTCGCAGGGCGACTGGGTGCGTATTGATCTCGCCGTGGAGGAAGGCGGCGAGCAGGAGCGGACATTCTTTCAGGGCGAGGGCTGGCTCTACGGCCCGCTGCTAGGGGTGGACGGGGTCGGCGGGATCGAGGGCGGCACTAAGCTCCACCAGGAACCGGCGGAGCGCAGCCGCGTCCTGGGCCGGATGCAGGCCGGGGGCGACGGGGCCACGGTGCGTGGCTGCCGCGGGCAATGGATGTACGTCGAGCACAAGAAGGTCAGGGGTTGGGCCGCGCCCGGCACGCTCTGCTCCAATCCGCTGACGACGTGTAGTTAAGAACGGGTTTATTCTTACCGCGGCTCGCTGTCCCTTACTGAGTGCGTGCGCGTTAAGGGCCTGGCGGGCGGGACTGGCGGGTGCTTAAACGGTCGGTCGCGGGCTTGGCCGCGCGGCGGTAACGGAGATCAGAATATATACCGCCTCCGACGGTAAGCGTGAAAATGACGAGTGCGATCAGCCAATGACGCTTGAGCGCGTCTGCGGCGCGAGCATAAGCCCGTGCGATGAAGCGCCGCCCGGCAGTAGGTTGGGCCGCCGGAGCGGGCGCGGTATCAGGCGACGCGAAGCAGCGCGCGAGGAAGGCGAGCAGATCATCTCTCGTCTGCTCGACGTGCCCGTTGTGCTCGCTGTTGAGTTCCACGACCTCGGCCTCCGCCGCGACTTGCCTGAGCCGCGCGGCCATCGCCCCCGCGTTCCGGTCATATGGCACGATGCTGTCGGCGGTGCTCGCATAGAACCGGACGCGCCTGCCGGCCCAATCCGTAGCGGGTCGTAAGACGGGATCGTGCCCCGCCCAACCCTGTGGGTAGGCGCGGTCAATCGTGGCGCGCATCAAGCCGTTCACCGTGCGCTGAAAGTCCAGATCCAGGACGGGGTAGTAGAGGGCCGCGCCCCGCAAGGGAATCCGCCCGTCGGGGAAGGCGAGCATCGTGGCGAGACCGCCCATCGAGTCGCCGATCATGGCCACCCGCGTCGTGTCCACGGGGTAGTGGGCGACGACGTAGCGGTAGAGCGCCGCGTTGTCGTCGAGCGAGAGTTGATTGCCCCACGAGTCGCCGTGCAGGCGTGAGGCGGCGACGATGTAGCCCTGGTCTGTGAGCGCGTCCGCGAGCGAGCGGAAGGGCGGGAACTCGCGCCACATCCGTTCCGTCTCGCCCGCCGCGTGGTTCAAGATGATGAGCGGGCGGCTGCCCGTGAGGCCGCCTTTCTGCCAGATGAGTGCCGGCGTGCTGATGTGCCAGACGAGCGCCGGAGCGCCACTGTGCGGCACGTACTCAAGCTGTTGCGCGGACGGGGCGAGCAGCAGCGCCGTCTCCTGCGCGATTTCGGCGTCAGAGAGCGCGGCGGCGAACACGGCGAGCCGCCGCACCTGCCCCGCGCCCGGCCCTAACTGCAACCGCGTAAAGTCCTGCGCGGGCGGCGCGGCGAGCGTGAACGTCTCCAACAGGTGGGCGTTTTCAAATAGAGACGCGGACGTGTGCGAGTTCTGTCTGAGGGCTACGACCGACCACTCGGCGGCGTAGCCGCCTTCGTAAGTGCGCCCGCCGGTGCGCGCGCTCGTGACGGCTCCCCAGGTGTAATACGAATAGTCCGCGGCGCTGTCGGCGTAGACGCGGTTGGCCTCGTCGAAATAGAGCGCGCTGTTGTTGTAGGGGTCGCCAATCGTTTTGCGCACGACGAGGAAGATGGTCTTCATCGCAGTCTGCGGGATGGGCACGGTCATGGACTGCCCCGCGGCGAAGTCCACGTAAGGCACGCCCTCTTCGTCGGCGGCGTGATACGTGGGGCGCGCATCGGGGCGGGCTTGCGTGCCGTTGCGCCCGTGCCCGCTCGCGTCCGCCCACACCGCCAGGCTGGCGCTGTCGCCGGCCTTGAGGTGCGCCGCGTCGAGGTCGGGACTCGGGCGGGGCAGGGTGTTTGTGCCAGGCTGGTGAAGCTTCGGGGTCTGCGCGAGGTTAGAGAGCGCCGAGGTCAGACTGAGGGCCACGGCCAGTAAGAGCGAGCGGATGGCACGTGGCATAATTTCTCCCTGTCGGGCGTAAGGGCCGTCCCCACATGTCGGGCAAATCGTATAACCTCTGCTAAGCTTTCTGCGTTGCGCGCGGGCGCGGAAGGTTAGACGGCTAAAAGGGCGTAAAACATGACGCCCATCAGGGCGTATAATTATGTCCGCGACTTTACGCTCCGGAGAAAACTTATGTTCATACGTCATCAGGTTCTCCACGCTTGCGCGCTCGCGTGCGGCATGGCTGTCGTGGCGCTCGGTTGGTCGGGTCAGGAGAAGGGTGCGCTGCGTACAGGCATGACGCCGCCCGCGTCCGTCTCCCTTGAGCCTTGCGAAGTGCCCGGCGCGCGGGAGGGCGTGAAGGAGAAGGCGCGCTGCGGGACTTATGAAGTCTTTGAGAACCGCGCGACGAAGAGCGGGCGCAAGCTCAAGCTGAAGATCGTCGTCTTCCCGGCCACAGGCCCGGACAAAGCGGCCGACCCGCTGTTTTACATACCGGGCGGCCCCGGCTCGTCCGCCACGGAGGACGCGCCGTTCGTCGCGCAGGAATTTGCGCCGATTCGCGCGCGCCGCGACCTCGTTTTCGTAGATCAGCGCGGCACGGGCGACTCCAACCCGCTCAACTGCGATCTCTTCAACCCGCAAGACCTGCAAAGCTATCTTGGCGACTACTTCCCGCTCGCGGCCGTGCGCAAGTGCCGCGAGCAGTTAGAACCGAAAGCCGACCTTAAGCTCTACACGACGCCCGTCGCGATGGACGATCTGGACGAGGTGCGGGCCGCGCTCGGCTACGGGCAGATTAACATCATCGGCGCTTCTTACGGCACGCGCGCCACGCAGGTCTACCTCAAGCGCCACGGCGCGCATGTCCGCGCGGTCATCCTGCACGGCGTCTCGCTGACCGGGCAACTCATGCCGCGCGACTTCCCGCAGCACACGGAGCGCGCCTTCAACGGCGTCATAGACGAGTGTGCCGCGGACGAGGCGTGTCGCGCCGCCTTCCCCGATCTGCGCGCCGAGGCAAAGGCCGTGCTGGCGAGACTGCTGCGCGGCCCCGTGGAGGTTGAGGTGAAGCACCCGCAGACCGGCGCGAGTACGCCCATCAAGCTCTCGCGCGATCTCGCCGCAGAAGCTATCCGCTACATGCTCTACCAGCCGGGCGGCGCGAGCCGCGTCCCACTCTTCATACACGCGGCCGCACAGGGCAACTTCGCGCCGCTCGCCGGGGCCGCGATCTTTTACCGCCAGCAGATTGTTGCCACGGGCAGCAACGGCATGTATCTCTCCGTGACCTGCGCCGAAGACTTGCCCTGGATCAAACCCGGCGAGGGCGAGCGCAACGGGGCGGATACATTCCTGGGCGACTACCGCCTGCGTCAGCAGCGCGCGGCCTGTGCCCTCTGGCCGCGCGCGGACATCCCGAAAGGCTACGCCGAGCCGACACGCGCCGACGTGCCCGCGCTGATCCTCACGGGCCAGTGGGACCCTGTGACGCCGCCCGTCTACGGCGACACGGCGGCCAAATACCTGCCTAACAGTTTGCACCTCGTCGTCCCGCACGGCGGGCACGGCTTCGGCGGCCTCGACGGCCTCGACTGCGTCCAGAATCTCATCGCCGAGTTCGTCAACCGCGGCACGACAAACGGGCTGGACACCTCCTGCGTGCAAAACATCCGCCGCAGAGGTTTTCTCCTGAAGTTCGCGGAGCCGAAACAATCACCCTAAGGCGCGGCGCGCGGTGAAGTAGTCCATGACGTTGGAGCAGGTGGCGCGCGTCGTAGCCTTTGGCGAACGGCCCGCGGACGGGCTTGCGCCGCGTGATAAAATCGCCGCGCATCTGGCTTCTGCTCCCTTATTCGACGGTTGGGCTGCGGGGTTGATAACGGAGGAGGCGTATGCGACAAAAACCTTGGGCCGCGCCCGGCGGGCAGGCGGCCACCCGGCGACAGTTCTTGCGGGCCGCGCTCGCGGGCGGCGGCGCGGCGCTGTTAACTGCCGCGGCCCTGCGACCGGCGGCGCTGGCCGCAGGGCAGGCGGACGCCCTGTTGCTCAGTTGCATGGACTACCGGCTGGCGGACGAGACCGAGCACTACATGACACGCCGCGGGCTGCGCAACAGGTACGACCACGTCGTGCTGGCCGGCGCGGCGCTGGGGGTCGTCACCGACAAGTACCTGGAGTGGGGCAAGACGTTCTGGGACGAGTTGGGTCTGGCCATCGACCTGCACGGGGTGCACAAGGTGATGCTCCTGGATCATCGGGACTGCGGCGCGTACAAGCAGATACTCGGCGTGGACTTCGCGCGCCAGCCGCACGAGGAGACCGAAGCGCACGCGACCCAGTTGCGGAAACTGCGGGGGCTGATCGGCGAGAAGTATCCGCGGCTGGAGGTCGAACTGCTGCTGATGAATCTGGGCGGGCGCGTCGAGACGATTCCAGGCGGCGGCGGGCACGGGTGAACCGCCGCCCAAGCGCCGGCTGCCGACGACGCGCCACACTCGACCGACCGAAGAGTACGCGGGTTGCGGCCGGGTCGCGGGCACACCGAAATTGAAAGCGGGGAGCGGCAAGATGAACGGTTTGCACATCCTTGAGGAACAGCGAGCGGGTCTGCTCGACCGGCTGCGCGGGCGTAAGCCCAAAGAGCAGGCGGCGGCGGCCGTCAACAACTACGTCGCCACGACCCCTCTGGCGAACGTCACCGTCCACGACATCAACCGAATTCTGACCGAGCACAAGTGTCACCGGCAGGACATCAAGCCGGCGCTCACGGCCATCTACACCCAGGTGCTGACCCACTGCACCCAGGACGCTCGCCTTACGGCGCAAGAGCAGTCCGATCTCGAACAACTGCGCGCCGTGCTCGGGTTGACCCAGGAGGAGGCAGATGCGCTTGATCGGGAGGCGCTGCTGGCGACTTACCAGGCGGCGGTGCGCGGCTTCTTCGCGGACGGGCACTTCACCTTCCGTGAGCGGGAGCAGGTCGAACGGCTGACGCGCACTCTCTACCAGGACGAGGCGGCGGCCGACGCCGTCGTCATGGACGAGGCGTTCCGCGCCTTCGAGCGCAGCACCAGGCGCGGCGGCGGCAGCGAGGCAGCGGCGGGAGAAGACGAGACGGAGTAAGGCGCTGGCCTTACTCCGCACGGGGATGAGTTGCTTTGGGCGCTGGCGACTTACGCCTGCGTGCTGCCCTCTATACTTGAAACTGCCCCGCTTCGAGCGTCTGCTTTGTGTAGGCGAGGAAGCGTTCGGCGTCCGCGCCGTCAATGATGCGGTGGTCGAACGAGAGCGCGAAGAAGGCCAGGTGGCGGATGGCGATCAGGTCGTCGCCGTCGGGCGTGGTGATGACTTTGGGCCGCTTCTCAATCGCGCCGACGCCGAGGATGGCGACCTGCGGCTGGTTGATGATCGGCGTGCCGAAGAGGCCGCCGAAGACGCCGGGGTTCGTGATCGTGAACGTGCCGCCCGCCACCTCGTCCGGCTTGAGTTGTTTGGCGCGCGCGCGGTCGGCCAGATCGTTCGCGGCGCGGGCAAGACCGGCGATGGACAGCTCGTCGGCGCGTTTGATGACGGGGACGATGAGACCCCAGTCGAGCGCGACCGCCATGCCGAGGTTGATGTCGCGCTTGTAGATGATCTGATCGCCCGCGACCTGCGCGTTGAAGATTGGGAACTTGTGGATCGCGCTCAAGACCGCCTGGAAGATGAACGGCATGAACGTGAGCTTCGTGCCCGTGCGCTGCTGGAACTCCGCCTTGTGTTGGTCGCGCAGGCGCGCGACGCGCGTCATGTCGATCTCGTAGACGGTGGTGACGTGGGCGGAGGTGCGCCGCGACAAGACCATGTGCTCCGCGATCTTCCGGCGCATGACGCTCATCGGCTCGACGCGGTCGCCCGCGCCGGGCTGCACGGGCGGCGGCGCTGGCACCGGCGACTCCGGCGGCGCTTGCGGCGCGCGCGCCTGCGTGGCCGCGCCCGACTCGATGTAGCTGAGGATGTCGTTCTTCGTCACGCGCCCCGACGCGCCCGTGCCTTCGAGCCGCGTGATGTCTATGCCGTGCTCGCGCGCGATGTTGCGCACGAGCGGGCTGGACTTCGTGCGGCGCAACTCCTCGACCGTCTGCGCCCCGCCGTTACCATGTGCCGAAGCGGCATGCGGCTGCGCGGCTGGTGGCGCGGACTGCTGCTGCTGTGGCGCTGGGGCGGCCGGCTGCGACGCAGTGACGGCGGGCGGCGCAGGTTGAGTTGGCGGTGATGGCGGCGGCGTGGACTCGACAGCCGCCTGCGCGGCCGGGGCCTGCACCTGCTCGTCTCCTTCCATCCACATCCCAGGCTTATATTCCTCGGCGGGCTTCGGCTGCTCTGGGGCCGCGCCCGGCGCGGCCGCCGCCTGTCCGTCGCCGATGACTGCGACCACCTTGTTGACTTCGACCGTCTCGCCCTCTTTGAATTTGATCTCCGTCAACACGCCCGCGGCCGGCGACGGAATCTCGGCGTCCACTTTGTCGGTCGAAATCTCGAACAGCGGCTCGTCGCGCTCGACGCGCTCGCCGACCTGCTTGATCCAGCGCGTGATCGTCCCCTCGGCGATGGACTCGCCCATCTGCGGCATGACAACTTCTGTGCTCATGATGTACCTCAGTAGGCAGTAGGCAGTAGGCAGTAGGCAGTTAAAGCAGTTGTCTTCCCTGCCTACTGCCTACTGCCTACTGCCTACTGCTTTTCACCCTTCCGCCGTCGTCGGATCGATCACGGACTTGATCTCGGAGACGCGGTTCGCGGGAAAGCCGCCCTGCCGCGCGTGCTCGCGGATCATCTCTTCACTGGGCGCGATGTAGACGCAATAGACCTTGTCGCCCGTCACGTAGCTCTCCACCCACTGAATCTGCGGCCCCATCCGCTGCAACACACTACAGGACTTCTGCGAGATCGCCTGTAGTTCCTGCGTGGACAGCTTGCCCGCGTCCGGAATCTCCCGCTCGATTAGAAACTTCGGCATCGTCGTGCTCCTTCGTAGCTGTTAGCCGTTAGCGATTAGCCATTAGCCTTTTGTCTTTAGCTGAAAGCTAACGGCTAATCGCTGACAGCTTCTTTAATACGCCGCTAGCCTGCGCGCCGCGTCGAGTATGTCCTTGAGTTGCGGCAGGTGATACTCTTCGAGCGGCGGCGAGTAGGGCACGGGCGTGTCGGTCGCCGCGACGCGGACGACGGGCGCGTCCAACCACTCGAACGCCTCTTCCGCAATCACGGCCGCGATCTCGCCGCCTATGCCGCCGGTGCGCGCCGCCTCGTGCAGCACCATGATCTTGTTCGTCTTCTTCACCGACGCGAGGATGGTCTCACGGTCTAACGGCGCGAGCGTGCGCAGGTCAATGACTTCAACGTCCAGCCCCTCTTTCTCCAACTCCGCCGCCGCGTCGAGCGCGTTCAGCACCTGGTAGCCGAACGTGACAACGGAGAGGTCGCGCCCCGTGCGGGCGACGCGCGCCTTGCCAATCTCAACAACATAGTCCTCCGCCGGCAACTCTTCGCGCAGGCGCGGCAGGCGGTAGAGTTTCTTGTGCTCGAAGAAGAGGACGGGATCGGGGTCGCGGATCGCGGCCTTGATGAGACCCTTCGCGTCGTAGGCCGTCGCCGGCTCGACGATCTTCAGGCCCGCCGTATTCAGGAAGAACGACTCGGCGTTGACCGAGTGGAACGGCCCGGCGTGCACGCCCGCGCCGCACGGGCCGCGGAAGACGGCCGGCACACCCGCGCCCCAGCGGAAGCGGCACTTCGCGGCGTAGTTCGTCAGCATGTCGAAGCCGCACGAGATGAAGTCTATGAACTGAAACTCCGCGACGGGGCGCAGCCCCATCAGCGCCGCGCCGCACGCCGCGCCGACAATCGCCGCCTCCGAAATCGGCGTGTCAATCACGCGCTCCGCGCCGAACTCGTCGAGCAGGCCCTCCGTCACCTTGAACGCGCCGCCGTAAATCCCTACGTCCTCGCCGATGACGAACACCGACGGGTCGCGCTCCATCTCTTCCCAGATGCCCTGCCGGATCGCTTCGACGAACGTGCTCAGCCCGCCGCGCGCCGGGCGGTTTGCTTTCTGCTCTTTGACTGCGGTCGTCATGCTGCGGAATTAAAACCTCTCGCCGTTAAATCAGGTCAACGCGATCTGCTCAATCGTCTCTATCTTGTCCTGCTCGTACCACACCACGTCGAGCGCATCAATCGTGCCCGCGACGTGAAAGCCCTGCGCGTTCAACTCGTCGGCCAGACGCTTGCACGCCGTCGCGTCCTCGGCGTTGCCGACGCCGACGTGCGGGATGAACGTGATGTCGAGCCGCAACTCCGGCGCGAGCACGCCCGTGTAGAGCCGGTCGTGCAGGCGGACTAGGTCGCTAAAGCCTTCGTCGGGCACGAGGAAGACGTGGCTGAATTGCCGCGAGTCGTCCTCGACCACGATGGCGCAGCGCGCGACAAAGTTAATCGGCCTCGTGCCCGCCGCCTGTCGCCTGACGTGCTCGATAAAGACGCCCCACTCCAACCCGCTGACGGGAAACACCAGCGTGAAGTGCGGCGCGACCAGGCGGAAATAACGCTCGTCGTGGCGCGCGCGGATCGCCTGTATCCACTCGAAGTCTGTCACCGCGACGCGCGGGTAGGCTAAGACGAGCAGCGCCATCTTTCGCCTCCCCGCTCAGTTGCCGCCGAAGATTTTCGGGCGGAAGGCGGGCGGCACGATTGCGTTGTCAAAGACGTTGAATGCCGCCTGCTCCGCGTCCGGCATGGGCGAAGACTCGGCCCACGCCACGTCTTCGTCAATCTCGCGCCGCACGTCGGCGACGATCTCGTCGAGCTTCGCCTGCGTCGCCAGCCCTTGCGCGAGCAGGTGGCGCTCGTAGCGCGTGACGGGGTCGCGCTTCTCCCAGAACTCAAGCTCGCCCGCGGGGATGTAGCGCTGGTCGTCGTGCTCGGCGTGCCCCTTGCGGCGGTAGGTCTTCGCCTCGATCAAGACCGCGCCGCCGCCGCCGCGCGCGAACTCGGCCGCGCTCCTGGTCACTTCATAGCACGCGACGATGTCGTTGCCGTCAACGATGTGGCCCGGAATGCCGTAGCCGGCCGCCTTGTCGGCCAGGTGCTCGACGGCGGTCTGCAAACGCGTCGGCGTCGAGTAGGCGTAATGGTTGTACTCGGCGATGACGATGAGGGGCAGGCGTTGGACGGCGGCGAAGTTCAGCCCCTCGTGGAACGCGCCGGTGCTCATGCCGCCGTCGCCGATGTAGGCGACCGCGACGAGGTTCTTCCCCTGCATGCGCCCGGCGAGCGCGATGCCGGTCATCACGGGGATCATGTCGCCGAGGTGCGAGATGGGGCCGATGAAGCCTTTCTGTAGGTCGCCGAAGTGGATGTTCAGATCGCGCCCGCCCGAAGGCCCCCACGCCTTCGCCATGTACTGCGCGAAGATGTCGCGCGGGCGGATGCCTTTGACGAGCACCGCGCCGAGGTCGCGTATGAGCGGCGCGATGAAGTCCTGCGGCTGGAGCGCGTAAGCCGAGCCGACCGCCGTCGCCTCCTGCCCGAGTGAGCGGAACACGCCGCCGACCACTTTCGTCTGCCGGTAGAGGTTGACGAGCCGTTCTTCGACCAAGCGCGTCCGGCTCAGGTGGCGATAAAGCTCAAGCATCTGCGCGGGCGTGAGCGTCGTCTCCGTCTGGCAGGGCGCGTCCTCGGTCGGGATGAACTGGCCGTTCGCCTGTGCTCCGTTCCCGTCACGCGCCTGTTTCGCGTTGCGCGCGGGCTTTCGTTTCGTGTCGGCTTTCATGCAGCGATAATCGTTAGCTCATGCTTGAGGGCTGCTCGATCAGGTGGTTAACCACAGAGACACAGAGCGCACGGAGGGGGCACGGAGGCTTATCTTTCTCTGTGCATCCTCCGTGTCCTCTGTGCCTCTGTGGTGAATAACCGAGCCATAACCTCAACTGCGAGCCAATCTCAAATATGGATCGTCAACCCGTGCACGCCTTCGGCCGCTTCCATCACCGACTCCGAGATCGTCGGGTGCGCGAAGATCGTGCGCCCCAACTCTTCGGCCGTGGATTCGAGTTGCAGCGCGACGCCTGCCTCCGCAATCAACTCGGTCGCGTGCGGGCCGATGATGTGGACGCCTAACAACTCGTCGTACTTCGCCTCGCTGACGACCTTGACGAAGCCCTCCTCCTCACCGAGGATGCGCGCCTTGCCCGACGCCGAGAACGGGAACTTGCCGACGCGCACATCGTAGCCCGCTTTCTTCGCCGCCGCCTCGGTCAAGCCCACAGACGCGACTTCCGGGTCGCAGTAGGTGCAAGACGGCACGTGGCGCAGGTTGATCGGGCGCGGGTGCTGCCCGGCGATCTGCTCGACGGCGAGGATGCCCTCCTTCGACGCGAGGTGCGCGAGCAGCGGCGTCGGGATCACGTCGCCGATGGCATAGACGTTCGGCTCGCCCGTGCGGCAGAACTCATCCACCTGGATCGTGCCGCGCTCAACTTTGATCTTCGTGCCTTCAAGTCCAAGCCCTTCGAGGTACGGCATGCGCCCGACGGCGACCAGGAACATCTCGGCTTCGAGGCGCACGTCCGCGCCCTTCGCGTCCTTACCCGTGACGACGACCGAGTTGTCCGTCTGCTCCATCTGCTCAAGCTTCGTCCCCGTCGAATACTTGATGCCGCGCTTGCGGAAAGATTTCTCAAGCTCAATTGAGACTTCCTCGTCTTCCAACGGCAGCAGGTGCGGCAACAACTCCACGATGGTCGTGTCCGCGCCGAAGCGCGAATAGACGGACGCGAACTCGACGCCGACCGCGCCCGCGCCCATCACGATCAGCGACTTCGGCACGTCCTTCAGTTCCAGAATGTGATCGCTGTTGACGACGCGCACGCCGTCCGTCTCGAAGCCCTTGATCGGGCGCACGACCGACCCCGTGGCGATGACGATGTTCTTCGTCTCAATCGTCTGCTCTTTGCCGTCCTCGCCGGTCACGACGACCTTGCCCGGCAGCTTGAGCCGCCCCGTGCCCTTGAAGACGGTCGCCTTGTTCTTCTTCATCAAAAACTCGATGCCCTTCGAGTTCTTCGTCACCACGCGCTCTTTGCGCTTCTGCACGTCGGCGAAGGCCAACTTGATGTCGCTCGCCTGCACGCCGAAGTCGGCCGCGTGCTGCACCTGCTCGTAGATGTGCGCCGACATCAGCAGTTGCTTGGTCGGGATGCAGCCGCGCAGCGTACACGTGCCGCCGAGCCGCTTGTCCTTTTCGACAATCGCCGTCTTGAGACCCAGCTGCCCCGCGCGCACCGCCGCCACGTAGCCGCCGGGGCCGGAGCCGATAATCGTCACGTCAAACTGTTCGCTCGCCAAAGCTCTGATCCTCTCCCGTCAGGGACGCGCGCGGGCGAGCCTTCGGGCACACTTCGCTGGCCGAACTCGCGCCGCATTTGAGTTGTGCTGAATGGGTTGGTCTTGCAAACCGGGATTATAATGCAGGCACACGTTTTTCAGCCAGCGACGAAAGGCGGCCCGAAGTTATGAAGCATTCCGCAGGCTTTCTCAAATTAGTTGACGACGCCAAGACGCGCGTCCGCGAGTTGAACGTCGGGGAGACGCGGGCGCGTTTGCAGGCGAACCCGCAGGCCCTTCTGATTGACGTGCGCGAAGACAACGAATGGCAGCAGGCGCACGCGGCCGGCGCGGAGCACATGGGGCGCGGCATCATCGAACGCGACATCGAAGCGCGCGTCCCCGACCACGATGCCGAACTCATCCTCTACTGTGGCGGCGGCTACCGCTCGGCGCTGGCCGCCGACAACCTCCAACGCATGGGCTACACGAATGTGTTCTCGCTGGCCGGCGGCTGGAAGGCTTGGCAGGAAGCGGGTGCGCCGGTCGAGCGCGATTGACGGGTGAGCGCGGCGTGCCCTCTTTGCGGCCCTCTGCGGCTCGCTTCGCGCCCTTTGCGGTTAAGAGTTTTTTACCGCAAAGGGCGCAAAGAGGGCCGCGAAGGGCCGCAAAGATGACTGTGAGACCGCATGGAGTGAAGCGATGACAGGCCCTTCATACCCGGCCGCGCGGGCTGTCGCGGAGACGGTCGCGGCGCACTTCAGTCGCCAGCACGCGGCGGCGCGCGGGCGCGCGACGGGCGAGTTGGCCGCGCAGCCGGACGCGCGGGTCGTAGAGACGATCATTGATGCCGCGTTCTGGGCGAGCCTCCGGCGCGAAGAGGGGTACGCGCCGAAGATTTCGCTCGCGTTCCTCGCGCCGGAGCAGGCGGGGCAGCCGCTCAGGTTCGCGCAGGCGTTGCCGCTCACGGCGGCGGCGCTGGCGCGGCTTGCGCCCGCCGTGGAGCGTCCGGGCATACACCTCGGCGTCTGGCCCGTCGGCGGCGAGTTGTGCGTGTGGGGCACGACGCGCACAGTCCCGCGACTCTGCTTCGTGCTGGAAGTGATCGAGCCGGGGCTACTGGTCGTCAAGCACCGGCGCGGGCGCGAGGCGGGCAAGTTCGTCAACGTCGCGGTGCTCAAGGGCGACCAGATCAAGCTGGTGGACGAAGCGGGCACGAGCCTGCCCGACTGCCCGGAGCTACTCACGGCGCTCCTGGCCTTCGGCTCGCCGGCCGCCAACCGCGGCGAGGTCAACGTGCTCGTGCAACTCGCGGCCTCGATGCGCGCGCACGGGCGCGGCGGCTCGCTGCTCGTCGTCCCGCACGGCGCGGAGGGCTGGCGCGAGTCAATCGTCTGGCCCGTGGCTTACGCGGTCGCGCCGGCCTTCTCGGAGTTGGCCGCGCTGATGCGGCAGCCCGAAGCGGCGCGGCGCGAGCAGTTGTGGCAGGAGGCTCTGGCGGACGCGGTCGAGGCGATTGCGGGGCTGACCGCCGTTGACGGCGCGACAGTCTTAAGCAGCGAGTACGACCTGCTCGCCTTCGGCGCGAAGATCGGCCGCCGCGAAGGGGGCACGCAGGTCGAGCAGGTGATCGTGACCGAGCCAGTCGTAGGCGGCGCGGCCGCGGTCGTCCACCCCGTCCAGTTTGGCGGCACGCGCCACCTCTCCGCCGCGCAGTTCGTCCAGGATCAGCCCGACGCCGTCGCCCTCGTCGCCTCGCAGGACGGTCGCTTCACCGTCTTCGCCTGGTCGCCCTGCGAAGGCATGGTACACGCGCACCGCGTCGAGACGTTGCTGCTGTAGAAGTTTACGCTATCGGTGCGCAAAAAAGCTTGGAAGGGCGTATGACCTCCAATACAATTCGTTGGCGAGGATAAAGCCTATGATGAGCCTCACGCCATATGAATACGACATCTTTCTCAGCCACAATCACGCTGATGAGGCGTGGACGACAAAGTTGGCCGAACGACTTGAGCAAGAAGACTGGCAGGGACGTAAGCTCAGAGTCTTCTTTTCGCCCTGGGACATTCTTCCCGGTCAATCCATCCCACAGAGGATCGAGCAAGCACTGCCTAAGAGTCGTAAGGTCGGACTCATCATGTCGCCCGCAGCGATGGCTTCGGCATGGGTCGAGGTGGAGAGATTAGTTACGACCTATATCTCCGTGTCGGCAAGGCAGGAGCGATTAATTCCACTTTACCGAAGCGACTGCGAAATCCCCACCCTTCTACAACCTATCCTTTACATTGACTTCAGGGACGATGCGCAGTTCGAGGCAGGCTATCGAAAGCTCTTGGCAGTCATTAAAGATGAACCTCTCCCTCGTGGCGCGCGCCCGCAGGCTAACGACTCTTCGCCTCTCGCTGTCACTATCCCGCGTCCGCCCGCCGTTGGGTTCGTCGCGCGCCGTGATGAGCAGGGGCGCGACATACTTGAGCGGTTGCAGGGTGAGTTAGCGCCGGGGCGGGAGCAACTGGTCGTGCTGTGGGGGCCGGGCGGGACGGGCAAGACGACGCTGGCGGCGGAGACGGCGCGGGCGCTGCGCGAGAAGTTTCCGCAGCGCATTGCGTGGGTCAGCGCGCTTGGGCGGACGGAGTTCACGCTTGCCACGCTGCTCGACGAGATCGCCGCGCAGTTCGGCCGCACAGACCTGCGCCCGCTCGTGCTCGAACAGAAAGAGGCGCAGGTGCGTGCGGTGCTCGCCGCCGCGCCCGCGCTCGTCGTGCTGGATAACTTCGAGACCGTCGCGCCGGACGAGCAGGCGCGCTGTCTCGACTTCCTCGCCGGGTGCGCTGCGTGCTCCGCGCTCGTCACGACGCGCGGCGATACGAAGCGCGACGACGTGCGCAACGTCGCGCTGGCTGCGATGGCGTTGGATGAGGCGCGCGAGTTCCTGCGCCGCTTGATCGGACAGACACGGCAGCCGCAGAACTTCGCCCTGCTGGACGCGGACGATCTCATCAGGAAGTGCGAGGCGAATCCGCTCGTCCTGCAATGGGTGGTCAAGCAGATCGAATTGGCGCGGCAGCCGCAGACCGCGCTGGACTATCTGGCGCAGGGCCGGGGCGACGCCGCCGAGCGCGTCTTTGATCGCTCCTTCAATCTGCCGCAGGTGGGCGACGACGGGCGCGCGGTGTTGCTTGCGCTCACGCTTTTCGTGCCGAGCGCGACGCGGGCGGCGCTGGCGGAAGTGGCCGGCTTCGATGACGATCTGCCGCGCTTGGAGCAAGCTGTCGAGAACCTGTCCGCGTTGTGGCTGGTCGAGACGACGGCGGGGAACGAGCGGTTGATCCTGCGCGGGCTAACGCGCGAGCTGGCTAAGGCGCGGCTGCGGCAAGACACCCACGCAGACGACTACCGCCGCCGCTTTGTCGTCCACTTCCTGCGCCACGCCGAAGCGCACGACCAACCGACGCCGGAAGATTACGACGCGCTCGAAGCAGAGCGGGACAACCTGCTGAGCGCGGCGGACGCAGCCTTTGCGCACGAAGATTGGGCTAGCGTCATAGGGCTGGCATACGCTCTGGCCGCTCCCGTGAACGGCATGTTGAGCGTGCGTGGCTACTGGGATGAGGCGTTACGGCTCGGCGGCTTGGCGTTGAGCGCCGCGCGTTCCGGGCAAGCAGAAAGGGAGGTTGCGAGTTGGGCACATAATGTGGCCATGACGTATCAGAACCGTGGGGAGCTAGCGGAAGCGCGGCGGCTCTACGAGGAGAGCTTGGAGATCGAAAAGAAGCTCGGCAACCAGAGCGGCATCGCCATTACCTTGCACGCATTGGCTAACTTAGCAGCTTCTCTAGGAGAATTAGTCGAGGCACGGCGACTCTACGACGAGAGCTTGGAGATTACGAAGAGACTTGGTGATCAGAGCAACCTTGCGCTCATCTTTCTCAACATGGGGCTGCTTGCAGAGCACGAAGGTGATAGGGCGGAGGCGGCGCGGTTGCTGCGGGAGGCGCTGAGCATCTTCGAGCGGCTGAAGTCGCCGTATGCGGAGGTTGCGCGGCGGAATCTGGCGCGGGTGGAGGGGCAGGCAGAGTGAGGGGGCAGCCGGGCATGAAGCTGCCGCGTAGCGGCGCGGTGACTTTAGCCCGGCGTTTCAACGCCGGGTGCGGCACGATGTTATGCCCTCGTCGCGTCAGCGACGGCTGAACAAATCGGGGGGGAGAGATGGCGAACACCTACACCGCTTTGTTCTATCACCTCGTCTTCAGCACGAAGAATCGCGCGGCGTATATCAAGCCTGAGATGGAAGAGCGCGTCTGGGCTTACATCGGCGGCGTGGCCCGCAAGCACGGGCTGACCGCGTTGCAGGTCGGCGGCGTCGAGGATCACGTCCACGCGCTCGTCATGGCCGCGCCGGCTCATGCGCCCAGCGAGATCGCGCAATGGTTGAAAGGTGACTCTTCCAAATGGGTGCATGAAGAGTTCCCCAAGTTGCGCGGGTTTGCGTGGCAGGACGGGTACGGCGCTTTTACGGTCAGCAAGTCGAGCGTGCCGGCGGTCGTCAGCTACATTCAGACTCAGCGTGCGCATCATCGGGGGCAGACGTTTCAGGACGAGTATCTTGAATTGTTACGGCGGCACGGGGTCGCGTACAACGAACGGTACTTGTGGGGGTGAGTCAGGCGTCGCTGACGCGACGCGATCCTTGGCACGTCGTCTTTCCCGGCGTTGAAACGCCGGGCTAAAGTCACCGCGCCGCTGACGCGGCGGATTGATGCGCGGACTTCAATTGACGCTTCGGCCGCTCAACGTTTGTCGCGGCGTGCGGCCGGTTTGTGTTTGATGCCGACGTGGCGGAAGCCGCCGGGGAGTTTGGCGGGCAGGTCTAGCTCGTCGTCAACGATGTCTTCCAGGTGGACGCCTGCGACGTGGGCGTAGCGTAAGAGAATTTGTAACGGCGGCTCGCGCAGACCTAACTCATACTTTGAAATTTCGTTATATACAATCGCGTCTTCAACACCTAAGCGATAAAGCATCTCTGGCTGTGACAGGCCAAGCGCGAGTCTAATTTCCCGCAGCTTTTCGGCAAGGCGCTCCGGCCTCGAACGCGCTTTCGTGCCCATCAGAAGTTGCCTCCTGATGGGCGCGGACGCGACGACAGCTTGCCAAAGTTCCCAAACGGGAATACAATGCCATTCCGCGTGATAATCGCCGTGAGTATGAACCTCTCATCTCGCACGGCGACGCTCATCACACAGTTCGTGACGGTGAGCTACGCATCCGACCGTTGCCGAATTTTCAAAGAGAGAGCGCGCGCATGATAGCAGAGGCGCGCGCCCGCGTGATACCTCATGTGCGACGACGACTTCACCGACCTGCGCTGCTTCCTGCGCGGCTGCCGCCACGCGCCCAACTATCGCTACCGAATCCTCTTCATCGGTGAGGATCGCGCGGTGCTGATAACTTACCTGAACCATAAGTTGGAGGAGTTGAATTGCCACGTCTCCTACGTGCCCTCGACGGAACTGGCGCACGCCTTTATTAAGACCGACGCGGAGTACCAACTCTTGATGTTCGACGAGCAGATGCCGGAGGTGAGCGGGGCGGAGTTGGTGGCGTTCACGCGGACAGTACCCCACCGGGCGCGGACGCCCTGCATCGTCGTGCCGGCGGACGCGACGCCGGAGAACAGCGGTCATCTGGTCGAGCAGATCAAGCGGCTGCTCGCGCCGGGCGGGTAGTGGGGGACGCTCGCGCCTCCTCTGCGGCCCTCTGCGGCTCGCTTCGCGTACTTTGCGGTTAAGATTTTTTTACCGCAAAGGACGCAAAGCAGGCCGCGAAGGGCCGCAGAGGGGCGACTGCCGAGCAGGTCGAAGTGAACGGCGCGCGCGTTGTGGTGTAGAATTACGGCAGAGGATAGAACTGCCATGGTACAGGAAGCGACCGAGCGGCGAGAGCAGACGGAACAGACGCGCACGGAGACCGATTCGATGGGCGGCATCGAGGTGGCGGCCGACCGCTACTGGGGCGCGCAGACCGAGCGTTCGCTGCACCACTTCAACATCGGCGGCGACGTGATGCCGCGCGAGATGATCCGCGCGCTGGGGCTGTTGAAGAAGGCGGCGGCGCTGGTGAATCAGGACTTGGGGAAGCTCGCGGCGGACAAGGCGCGGCTGATCGCGCAGGCGGCCGACGAGGTGATCGAAGGCAAGCTTGACGAGCACTTCCCGCTGCGCGTGTGGCAGACGGGGAGCGGGACGCAGACGAACATGAACGCGAACGAGGTCATCTCGAACCGCGCGATTGAGCTGGCAGGCGGCGTGCTCGGCAGCAAGAAGCCGATCCACCCGAACGACGACGTGAACATGTCGCAGTCGTCTAACGACACGTTCCCGACGGCGATGCACATCGCAGCCGCCGAGCGTCTGAACGCGCTCATCCCCGAAGTCGAGCGCCTGCACGACGCGATTGACGCGAAGGCGCGCGAGTTTTGCGACGTGGTGAAGATCGGGCGGACGCATTTGCAGGACGCGACGCCGCTGACGGTCGGGCAGGAGTTTTCCGGCTGGGCGAGCCTGCTGGCGCGCGACATCGAACGTTTGCAGCTTGTCCTGCCCGGTCTCTACGACCTGGCCATCGGCGGGACGGCCGTGGGCACGGGGCTGAACTCGCACCCGGAGTTTGCCGAGCGCGCCGCCGCGAAGATCGCGGAGTTGACGGGGCTGCCGTTCAAGCCGCACCCGAACAAGTTCGCGGCGCTCTCGGCGCACGACGAGATGGTGTTCGCCTCCGGCGCGTTGAAGACGCTCGCCTGCTCGCTGATGAAGATCGCCAACGACATACGCTGGCTCGCGTCGGGGCCGCGCGCGGGGATCGGCGAACTCGTCCTGCCGGAGAACGAACCCGGCTCGTCCATCATGCCGGGCAAGGTGAACCCGACGCAGTCCGAGGCGATGACGATGGTCGCCGTGCAGGTCATGGGCAACGACGCGACCATCGGCTTCGCCGGCTCGCAGGGCAACTTCGAGCTAAACGTCTTCAACCCCGTCATGATCCACAACCTGCTCCACTCCGTCCGCCTGCTCAAAGACGCCTGCCGCGGCTTCGTGGACTACTGCGTCGCCGGCATCGAACTCAACCGCGCGCAGATCGACAAGCACCTGCGCGAATCCCTCATGCTCGTCACCGCGCTCAACCCGCACATCGGCTACGACAACGCCGCCAGGATCGCCAAGCACGCCCACAAGCAAGGCATCAGCCTGCGCGAGTCGGCGATCTCGCTAGGCTTGCTGACCGGCGAGCAGTTCGACGAGTACGTCAAGCCCGAAGAGATGACCCACCCGTGACAACGAGGATGAATGAGGGCGGAGAACTTTCTCCGCCCTCATATGCGCGGCTGGACTTGCCCCGAAGCATCACGCGTACAGAATACATCTGGACTGTCGGCGCGGGCATCTAATTTCCCGCCTGTTCGCGCCGCTTGTCGCGGCGACGGGTGAACGTGGCAGCGCCTGCCGGTCGGGCACACCTGCCTGCTTGCGCTTCGTTTCTCATCGTTAGTATAGTTCGCGTTTCGTGCGCGGCGGCCGGGCCGCCTATAGCGCGCGGCGAGCGGGGAGGAGCAGCCAGAATGAGTGCAACCGAGACCTTATTGGGCGTGCCGGCGCTGGAAGATTACTTCGGGCTGTCGGACGCGGAGTTGTCCGCGCGCATCGAGGCGGCGCGGCGCGAGTTGGGCGCGCGCCTCCTGATCCTCGGCCACCACTACCAGCGCGACGATGTGATCTGCCACGCCGACTACACGGGCGACTCGTTCAAGCTCTCGCAGCTCACGGCGTCGCGCCCCGAAGCCGAGTTCATCGTCTTCTGCGGCGTCCACTTCATGGCCGAATCGGCCGACATCCTCAAGCCCGGCGACCAGAAGGTGATCCTGCCCGACCTGGGTGCGGGCTGCTCGATGGCCGACATGGCTTCGGTCGAGCAGGTGGAAGACGCCTGGGAGCAACTGACCGAGATCGGCGTCGTGGGCGATTACCGCGTCATGCCGATCACCTACATGAACTCGACGGCCGCGATCAAGGCTTTCTGCGGCCGGCACGGCGGCGTGGTCTGCACCTCGTCGAACGCCGTACCGCTGTTCGACAAGTCTTTGAAAGAAGCTGACAAGCTCTTCTTCTTCCCCGACCAGCACCTGGGGCGCAACACCGGCGTCAAGTTCGGCATCCCGCTCGAACAGATGGTCGTGTGGGACCCGTTCAAGGAACTCGGCGGCAACACCATCGAGCAGTTGCGCCAGGCGCGGCTGATCCTCTGGAAAGGGCACTGCTCCGTCCACGGCCGCTTCCGCGCGTGGCACGTCGAGCAGGTGCGCAAGGAAGTGCCGGGCATCAAGGTGCTCGTGCACCCGGAGTGCGAGCGCGGGGTCGTCGAGCAAGCCGATCTGAACGGCTCGACCGAGTTCATCATCAAGACGCTTGAGCAAGCGCCAGCCGGCTCATCGTGGGCCATCGGCACGGAGGTCAACCTGGTCAACCGTTTGATCAAGCAGCACCCCGACAAGCACGTCCGCCTGCTCGCGCCCGACCTCTGCATGTGCGCCACGATGTACCGCATCGCGCCGCAGAACCTGGCCTGGGCGCTCGAATCGCTCGTCGCGGGCGTCGTCGTCAACCAGATCACCGTGCCCGAAGAAACCGCCGCCTGGGCGCGCGTCGCCCTCGACCGCATGCTGGCGACGAAATAAAAGCAGTGACGAGTGGCAAGTGACGAGTTAAAAAATTCGTCCCCGCTCGTCACTTGTCACTCGTCACTCGTCACTGCTCTCTTATGGCTGATCCGACAGATAAGGTCGCGGAGAACGTGCCCGGCGCGTACTACGTGGACACGAACTGTATTGACTGCGACGTGTGCCGCGACACCGCGCCCGACAACTTCACCCGCTCCGACGACGGCAACTACTCCTTCGTCTTCAAGCAGCCCCAGACCGACGACGAGCGCGCCCTCTGCGAAGAAGCCCTCGTCTCCTGCCCGGTCGAAGCCATCGGGAATGATGGCTAAGCAGGTGAATTAACCACAAAGACACGAAGACACAAAGAAGCCTTTGGCCTTTTTGTGTCTTCGTGTCTTTGTGGTTAATCTCCGGCGTGTCAGATCAAAATCTTAATCCAACCATCCTCGATCACAACCTCGTAAGCCTCGACCGCGTGCGCTGGGTTGGTGAGGCACGCGCCGGTGCGCACGTCGAAGCGCCAGCCGTGCCAGTCGCATTCGACGGTGTGGGCGCACAGGTTTCCGGCGGCGAGCGGTGCGCCGCGGTGGGGGCAGAAGTTTTCGATGGCGTGGAAGCGGCCGGCGACGTTGAAGAGCGCGAGTTCACGGCCGCCGGCCAGTTCGACCGTCGCGCCGCGCCCCGGCGGTATGTCTTCGACGCGCCCGACCGTGACTTGCGCGCCAGTGCGTTGCGGACGCTTGGGGTTCGTGAAGCCTTTGTCGAGCGATTGCATTGCGCGCGAGATCGTAACAAACTGTCCGCGGCATGAGCAACGAGCGCAAGCCCGCGCCGCTCCGTGCGTTCACACGTGCGGGCGCGCACGCGTTGCGCCGGGCGGACGCGCCACTCTCTCACGCGCCGCCGGGGGCGTGCGCCCCATAATTTGATGGAAAGGAAGTAGAGAGAATTATGCGCAAAGTTTTGTTGACGTGGGCGACGCTGTGCGCCCTGCTGCTTGCGGCGGGCGCGCGGGCGCGCGCGGCCGAAGAGATCACGATCAAGGGGCGGCTGGCGCACACGGTCGAGGCGGGCGGCTGGCTCGTCGTCACGCCGAAGCAGAAATACCTGCTCCTGAACGCCGAGCGTTGGCGCAACGAGTCGTGGTTTCGCGCGGACGCGGAGGTCGAGGCGACGGGCGACGTGCGCGCCGACGCGGTGACGATCTACATGGAGGGCACGGTGTTCGAGGCGCGCACGCTGCGCCCTTTCGGCGCGGGCGCGCAGGCGGCGCAGACGATGGAAGCGACCGCCGGCGCGCCAAGTCTCACGCGCGTCGTCGTCACAGGTGACGCGCTCGTGCAGGCGCAGCCGGACACGGCCGTCGTGGTCGTCGCCGTGACAACGCAGGGGCCGAGCGCGCTCGAAGCGCAGCAGCAGAACGCGCGCAAGAGCGACGCGGTCGTGCGCGCCGTCAAGGATGCGGGCGGGGCGCGCGCCGAGGTGAAGACGAGCGGCTACAACCTGCAACCGCAGTACGCCTACCGCGAGGGGCAGCCGCCGACGATTCGCGGCTACGAGGCGCGCAACAGCGTGGCCGTGACGCTCGGCGATCTGACGCGCGTCGGTGCGGTGATTGACGCCGCCGCGAACGCGGGTGCGACGAACGTTGATAGTCTCTCGTTCACGCTGCGGCAGGACAAGCAGGCGCGCGCGCAGGCGCTGGCGGATGCGACGCGCGAGGCGCTGGACAAAGCGCAGGCCATCGCGCAGGCGCTCGGCGGGCGCGTCGTGCGCATCGTCGAGGTGCAGGAGACGACACAAGGGCGTCCCGTCCCGCTCTATAGAACGGAGGCCGCCACGCGCGGGATGGTGGCGCAGGCCGCGCCGCCCACGCCCATCGAAGTCGGCGCGCTCGACATCAACTCGCAGGTGCAACTCGTCGCCGAGATCAGCACGGGCAAGTGAAGGCAGTAGGCAGTAGGCAGTTAGGAATAAGAAAAAGGCGGCCGGTTGCGGCGTTCAAGTTGAGCCTTAACGGGCCGCCATTTTCTGCCTACTGCCTACCGCCTACTGCCTACTGTTTTTCCTTTCCGCCGTTTGCCTTTATAATGTTTTTGTTCCCCTTGCAGTCGAGTGAGAAACCTTGCGGGCGGGCGCGCGCCGCCGACGATGGCGCGCTTTCTTTCGCCCGCCGATCTATCAGGAGGGTTGTGATGTCAAGATACGACTACGACAGGGACGACGAATTCAACCGGCGCGGGCGCGAATACAGCGAAGATGCGCGCGGGCGCGGGCGCGACTACGGGCGCGGCACGAGCTACAGCGAATATGACGAAGGGCTGGCGCGCGGGCGCGGCTTCGACTTCGAGCGCGACCGCGAATACTACGGGCGTGGTCGGCGCGACGATTACGCGACCGGCGCGGTGGGCCGGCGCGGCGAGCGCGCGGATTACGACGAGCGCGATTACGGCCGCAGGCGCTACGAAGAAGACGACCGCCCGTTCTGGGACGAGGCGCGGGAACGCCTGGGCGGCGGGCGCGGGCGGCGCGACGAGCGGCGCGGCGCTTCCCGCTCACACGTGCGCTGCCGCGACATCATGACGCGTGACGTGACCGTCGCCACGCGCGCCACGACGCTCGGCGAGGTCGCCAAGATGATGCGTGACGAAGACACCGGCGTCATCCCCGTCGTCGAGATTGACGATTCGTCATTGTTAGAAGGCGACGGCAAGGCGAAGGACGCGCCGCGCGTTGCGGGGCGCATGCGCTCGAACGGCAAGCTCGTCGGGCTGATTACCGACCGCGACATCGTCGTCCGCGCCGTCGCCGAAGGCAAGGACGTGACCATCACGCGCGCCGAAGAGATCATGACGACCGACATCCACACGGCGCAGCCCAACGACCGCGTCATAGACGCCGTGCGCAAGATGGGCGACAAGCAGGTGCGCCGCATCCCGGTCGTGGATCGCGACGGGCTGCTGCGCGGCATCATCTCGATGGCCGACGTGGCGCTCGAAACCAACGACGACCGCGAGCTGGCCGAAGCCCTCGAAGAAATCTCCAGCGGCTCGTCGTTCTGGAACAGGGTGTTCGGGTGAAAAGCAGTGACGAGTGACAAGTGACGAGTGACAAGATAAGACTTGTTCCTACTCGTCACTTGTCACTCGTCACTGGTCACTGTCTTTAAATGGCAAAATCAATCGAGCGTTATTTCCGTCTGCTGCACGTGCCGCACCGGCAGCCGGGCGCGGGGCAGAAGTGGTCGCCCGCGGCGGACGTGTACCGGATCGCGGGCGGCTGGCTAGTGAAAGTTGATCTCGCGGGCGTGCGCCCGGACGAGATCGAGATCGAGATCAGGGGGCCGCACCTGCGCCTGTCGGGCTGCCGCCGCGACGCCTTCTGTCACGAGACGCTCGCCTATCACCAGTTGGAGATCACCTATAGCCGCTTTGAGAAGACCCTGCGCTTCCCCTGCGCGATTGAGGGCGCGGCGGTCGAGCGCGACTACCGCGACGGGCTGCTCATCCTGCGGCTGCGCGGCAAAGAGGAGTGTGAGGAAAGTAGTCAGTAGTCAGTAGCCAGTAGTCAGTAGAAGAACAGCTTCTTTTCTACTGACTACTGGCTACTGACTACTGACTACTTTTATTGACCATCATGGCTGAAGAACAGACGAACAAGCAGACGACGGCGGGTGCGCCGCCGTTGAGCGCCGCCGAGCCGTTCGAGATCGCGGTGCTGCCGTTGCAGAACACGACGCTGTTTCCGGGCACGGTCGTGCCGCTGGCGGCCGGGCGGCCGCGCTCGGTCGCGGCGGTTGAAGCCGCGCTCGCGCACCCGGAGAAGTTGATCGCGTGCGTCAGCGTGCGCCCCGACCGGGGCGTGGAAGAGGAGGCGCGGCCCGAAGACATTTACGAGATCGGCACGCTCGTCATGATCAAACGCATGATGCGCACGCCCGACGCGCTGCAACTGATCGTGCAGGGCACGGAGCGCGTCTCGGTGCTCGCGTGGACGCAGACTGACCCTTACCTGCGCGCGCGCGTGCGCATACTCCCTGCCCCGAAGGTGGAGGACGCGGACGAGGTCGAGGCGCTGCAACGCAACGTGCGCACGCTGATCGAGCGCGCGCTGGCGCTGCTGCCGCAAGTGCCGCCCGAAGTGCGCGCCGCCGTCATGGGCGCGGACGACCCCGTGCAGATCGCCTACTTCCTGGCCTCGATCCTGAACCTTGGTCTCGAACAGGAACAGGCGATGCTCGAAGCGAACACGGTGGACGAGCTGCTCCGGCTCGCGCACGCGCGGCTCGCGCGCGAGTTGGAGATCATGCAGTTGCGCTCGAAGATCGCCAGCGAGGCGCAGACCGAGATGGACAAGGCGCAGCGCGACTACATCCTGCGCCAGCAGATGAAGGCCATCCAGAAGGAGTTGGGCGACGAGGAGGGCGGCGAGCAGGCGGAAGCCGAGTTGCTGCGCGAGCGGCTGAACGAGGCCGACCTGCCCGAAGAGGTGCGCACAGAGGCCGAGCGCGAGTTGCGCCGCATGGAGCGGCTGCCCGCCGCCGCGCCGGACTATCACGTGATCCGCTCTTACCTGGAATACATCCTTGAACTGCCGTGGAAGAAGTCGTCCGCGGACAAACTTGATCTGGCGGAGGCGCGGCGCATACTCGACGAGGATCACTACGGCCTCGAAGACATCAAGGAGCGCATTCTGGAATTTCTCGCCGTCATCAAGCTCAGGCCCGACACGAAGAGTCCGATCCTCTGCTTCGTCGGCCCGCCCGGCGTCGGCAAGACCAGCCTGGGGCGCTCGATTGCGCGCGCGCTCGGACGTGAGTTCGAGCGCATTAGCCTGGGCGGCATGCGCGACGAGGCGGAGTTGCGCGGCCACCGGCGCACGTACATCGGCGCGATGCCCGGTCGCATCATCCAGGCCCTGCGGCGCGCAAAGGTGAACAACCCCGTGATGATGCTCGACGAGATTGACAAGCTCGGCAACGACTACCGCGGCGACCCGGCCGCGGCGCTGTTGGAGATTCTCGACCCGGCGCAGAACAACACGTTCCGCGATCACTATATTGATTTGCCGTTCGATCTCTCAAAGGTCTTCTTCATCGCCACGGCGAACCAGTTGGGGCCGATCCCGCCCCCTTTGCGCGACCGCATGGAGATCATCGCGCTCGCCGGCTACAGCGACCGCGAGAAGCTGAACATCGCCAAGCAGTACCTCGTGCCGCGCCAGGTGACGGAGAACGGCTTGCAACCCGATCAGTTCGAGATCACGGACGCTGCTTTAGAGTTGATCGCGGCGCGCTACACGCGCGAGGCGGGCGTGCGCCAGTACGAGCGCGCCATCGGGCGCGTCGCGCGCAAAGCCGCGTTGAAGATTGCACAGGGCGAGACCGCGCACGTGCGCGTGGACGAGGCCGACATCAAGGAGTATTTAGGCCCGCCGCGCTTCTACCCCGAACAGGCGCGCAAGGAGTTGCCGGCGGGCGTGGCGACCGGCATGGCCTGGACGGAGATGGGCGGCGAGATTCTGTTCATCGAGGCGACGCTTTTGCCCGGCGGCTCAGGTTTAACATTGACCGGGCAACTCGGCGAGGTGATGCAGGAGTCTGCGCGCGCGGCGCGTTCGTACCTCTGGTCGCACGCGGCGGAGTTCGGCATCTCGCCGGAGATGTTCAAGCACTACGGCGTACACATGCACGTGCCGGCCGGCGCGATCCCGAAGGACGGCCCTTCGGCGGGCGTGGCGATGACGGTGGCGCTTGCGTCGCTGCTGACGGGCCGCCGCGTCAGCCCGAACACTTCGATGACGGGCGAGATCACGCTCTCCGGTCTCGTCTTCCCCGTCGGCGGCATCAAGGAGAAGGTGCTCGCCGCGCACCGCGCCGGCATCCGCCGCATCATCCTGCCCGCGCGCAACGAGGCCGACCTCGAAGACATCCCCGCCGACGTGCGCAAGGAGTTAGATGTCACGCTCGTCACGCGCATCGGCGAAGCCTTGGACGCCGCGCTCGACAAGTACGTCTCCAACCCGCCGCCGCCGGCCGCGCCCACGCGCGAGCCTAAGTCGCAGGCGGCAGAACCGGAGCCGGTCAGCGCGCGCGAAGCCTGACGCGCCGTAGCGGTGGAGCGAAAGGGCCGGCGATCAAAACTGATCGCCGGCCCTTTCGGTTTCGGGCTAAGCTATGATGACGTGCGAGGTGGCGAGCGGATGAAACGGAGCAGGCTCATCGGGCTGTGTGCGTGCGCGGCGGCGTGTCTGCCGGCGCTCGCGGCCGTGGCGCGGGCGGACGGCGACACGGGCGCGGCGACGAACGGTGCGCCGCACGGGCTTGCGCCGCTGGTGCTCGTGGGCGTGGCGGTCATGCTCGTGGTCGCCAAGGTGGGCGGCGAGGTGTGCGAGCGTTTCGGGCAGCCGGCGGTGCTGGGCGAGCTGTTGGGCGGCATCGTGCTCGGCAATCTGGCGCTCGTCGGTCTCGGCGCGTTCGAGCCGCTGAAGCAGGACGTGATCGTCGGCGCGTTGGCGGAGTTGGGCGTTGTCGTGCTGCTCTTTGAGGTCGGGCTGGAGTCGGACTTGAACAAGCTGCTGGCGGTCGGGCGCTCAGCCTTGCTGGTGGCGCTGGCGGGCACGTGCGCTTCGTTCCTGCTCGGCTGGCTGGTGTCCGCTTACTTCCTGCCGGCCGCGCCGCGCCTCGCGCACCTGTTCATCGGCGCGAGCCTTTGCGCGACGAGCATCGGCATCACGGCGCGCGTGCTGCGCGACCTGGGGCGTTTGCAGACGCGCGAGGCGCGCGTCATTCTGGGCGCGGCGGTGGTGGACGACGTGCTGGGGCTGATCATCCTGGCGGTGATGGCGGGCGTCGTCGCGGCGACGGCGACGGGCGCGGGGTTGTCGAAGCTGGCGGTGCTGCTGATCGCGCTGAAGGCGGCGGTCTTCCTCGTCGGCGCGGGGCTGTTGGGGCGCTACGTCGTGCCGCAGATGTTTCGCGGCGTCGGGCGCTTCGAGGGGCGCGGCGTGCTGCTCGCGTTTGCTATCGCGTTCTGTCTGCTGCTCGCGTGGGCGGCGGCCGAGTTGGGTCTTGCGCCCATCATCGGCGCGTTCGCCGCCGGGTTGATACTCGACGAAGTACACTTCGAGCGTTTGCCGCAACACGAGAAGCGCGACCTGGAAGAGTTGCTTGCGCCGGTGAGTGGGCTGCTCGTCCCCGTCTTCTTCGTGCTGACGGGGATGCGCGTGGACTTGCGCGTGCTGGCGCGCCCCGGTCTGCTCGGCTTCGCGCTCGCGCTGGTCGCGGTGGCCGTCGTGGGCAAACAGGTCTGCGGGCTGGCGGTGGCGGAGCGGAAGATAAACCGGCTCGCGGTCGGCGTCGGCATGCTGCCGCGAGGCGAGGTCGAGTTGATTTTCGCGGGCGTCGGCGCGACGCTCCTGCTGCCCGGCGCGGACGGCTCGCTTGTGCCGGTCGTTGACGCGGCGACCTACGGCGCAATCGTCGTGGTTGTGCTGGTCACGACGCTCTTGACGCCGCCGCTGCTTAAATGGACGCTGACGCGCGGGCGCGAGCGAGTGGAGCATTGAACGTGCCGTGCGGCCGTTTTCAACACAGAGGCACAGAGATCACACAGAGGGCACAGAGTTCTTCTCCGTGTCCTCTGTGTGATCTCTGTGCCTCTGTGTTGAAATGATCATCCGCCACATTCAACCGCAAGACGATTATTAACCAGACTAAGGAGACGAGATGGCGACGAAGAAAGCGCAGCGCAAAGCGGGCGTCCCCGCCAACCGGCGCGGGCAACAGATGGGCGACGAGCAGACCAACAGCCCGAACAAGCCGGGCGAGGCCAAACAGAACACGCCGGCCCTCAGCGGCCGGCGCAAAGCCGCCAACAAGTTCTTCGCCGACGACTCGCAACAGGCCGTCGGCGGCAACGCCGCGCGCCCGCGCTCGACTTCGCCCTCGACGCCCGCCGCCGTCCCCACCAACGTCAAAAAAGGCGAGCCGGGCGGCGAGCGCGCGGCGCGGAGGAAGACGAGGAAAGACTGACGGAACAAAACGCGAGACGAAAACGGGAGCGACAGCCTCGCCACTGTCGCACGACGTTACCAGGCAAGCCTATGCCGGGAGCGCGGGCGCGCGCGCCCGCCGTGAGCGCGCCAGCGCGAATAAAGAGCAGCGTTAAGCTCAAGGCTTGAATGTTAATGAACACTTTGGAGCGCGCTAAAGCGCGCTTGCGGGCGGGACGCCCGCGCTCCCAGCATAAAGTCCGCGCCGGCACTCGTGACCTGCTATATCTTCCGCCCGCGCGGCAACGGTGTTATAAGTGAAGCCGCCTCACGGCACATCCAGACCGCCGCCGGAGTTTGAATCAACGTGCCGCCGCCGCCCAAAGTTTTCGTCAGCTCAACCTGGCTCGACTTGCAGCCGGAGCGCAAGGCCGTGGAGCAGGCCATCCGCCGGATGCGCGAACCCGACTTCAACGGCATGGAATACTTCGGCAGCCGCGACGACACGCCGCGCGAGGTCTCGCTCGCCGAAGTTGATAGCAGCGACGTTTACGTCGGCATCTTCGCTGCGCGCTACGGCTCAGGCATCACCGAAGAGGAATACCGCCGCGCACGCGCACGCGGTCTGAGTTGCTTCATTTACATCAAGGCCGAGGCAAGCATCCGCTACAACAAGGTGGAGAAAGATGCGGCGCAACAGGCGCGACTTGAGAAGCTGAAAGCAGAATTGCGAAAGTCTCATGTGGTAACAGAATTCACCGGCCCCGCAGACCTGGCGACCAAAGTAATCGCCGATTTACACCGCTGGCTAAGAGAGGAATATCAACCACGCTACACAGCCGCGCCGGCCGAAACTGCTCCCGCGCTCGCCATCGCCGCGCTGCACCAACTGCCGCCGCCGCCGGGCGACTTCACGGGGCGCGCGGCCGAACTGGCGGAACTGACCGCCAACGTCGAGGGCGGCGTCAACATCTCCGGCCTGCAAGGGCAGGGCGGCATCGGCAAGACCGCGCTCGCGCTCAAGCTGGCCGAACAACTCGCGCCGCGCTACCCGGACGCGCAGTTCTATCTCGATCTGAAGGGCGCGAGCAAAGAACCGCTCCCCGCCGCCGCCGCGCTCGCGCACGTCATCCGCGCCTACCACCCGGACGCCCGCCTGCCCGACGACGAGGCGCAGTTGGGCGCGCTCTACCGGAGCGTGCTGCACGACAAGCGCGCGCTCCTGCTGATGGACAACGCGGCGGACGCGGCGCAGGTCGCGCCGCTCATCCCGCCCGCCGGCTGTGTGCTGCTCGTCACCTCGCGCCGCCACTTCACGCTGCCGGGTCTGCACCCGATAGACCTCGACACGCTGCCGCCCGCAGACGCGCGCACGCTGCTGTGGGCCGTCGCGCCGCGCATCGGCGCGCAGGCGGACGAGATAGCGAAACTCTGCGGCTACCTGCCGCTCGCGCTGCGCCTCGCCGCCAGCGCCATCGCCGAACGCGCCGACCTCGGCGTGGCCGACTACGTGCGGCGGCTGACGGACGCCCGGCAGCGGCTCAGCCTGATCGAAGCCCCACTCGGTCTGAGCTACGACCTGCTGAGCGCGGAACTGCAACAGCGTTGGCGCACCCTCGCCGTCTTCCCCGCCCCGTTCGACGCCGCGGCAGCCGCCGCCGTGTGGGCGATGGAATTGGACGCCGCGCAGGACGCGCTCGGCGAGTTGGTCAAGTACAGCCTGCTCAGTTGGAGCGACACGACCGCCCGCTACAGCCTGCACGACCTCACACGCCTGTTCGCCGACAGCCGCATGAGCACCGACGAGCGGGACACAGGTCAGACGCGACACGCCATACATTACGCGGACGTGCTTGCGGCAGCAGATAAGCTTTACCGGCAAGGCGGCGAGGCGATCATGCGCGGGCTGGCGTTGTTCGATGCCGAGTGGACGAACATTCAGGCCGGGCAGGCGTGGGCCGCGCGCCACGCCGGTGACGATGACACTAATGCTTGGCTGTGTGTTCGCTATCCTGATTACGGTGCAAATGTGCTCCTCTTGCGCCAGCATCCACGGGAACGAATCAATTGGTTAGAATCAGCTTTAGCTGCGGCCCGGAAGGTAAACGACCGGCGCAGTGAGGGCAACGCGCTCGGCAACATTGGCAATGCCTACGCCAACTTAGGCAAGCAGCGCCGCGCCATCGAATTCCATAATCAAGCGTTAATCATTCTCCGGGAGGTCAGCAACCGGCGGGGCGAGGGTGCCGCGCTGGGCAACCTCGGCATTGCTTACAGGAACTTAGGTGAGCCGCGCCGCGCCATTGAATTCTTCGAGCAAGCATTAGAGATTGACCGCGAGATCGGTGCGCGACGAAACGAGGGCCATGATTTGGGCAACCTCGGTAATGCCTACGCCGACCTAGGCGAGCCGCGCCGCGCCATCGAGTTCTATGAGCAAGCGTTAGCCATTAGTCGGGAGATCGGCGACCGGCTGAGCGAGGGCACCGTGTTCGGCAACCTCGGTTTGGCCTATGCCGACTTAGGCGAGCCGCGCCGCGCCATCGAGTTCTATAAGCAGGCATTAGTCATTCTTCGGGAGATCGGCGATCGGCGGGGCGAGGGTAATGATCTCTGGAATATGAGCCTTGTACTTGACGAGCTTGGTGATCGCGTTCAAGCCATTGCTTATGCGGAGGCTGCGCTAAAGATTTATGAGCAGATTGAAGACTCAAACGCCGCTAAGGTGCGCAAAGGATTGGCTGAGTGGCGTGGGCAGGCATAGTCAAGGTAGAAGCGGTGCGTTAGGAGTGGTTTGTTTGCAGCCGGCGCATGAATCTGCCGCAGAGCGGCAGATGATTTTAGCCCGGCGTTTTAACGCCGGGAGAGTGAGTGGGCGAATATAGCGGCGTCGCGGCAGCGACGGGTGAGCGGCGGGTATTCGATTCATGCGTCGCTGCCGCGACGCGGCCGGCTCTGTTGCCTCATCCCGGCGTTGAAACGCCATGCTCAAGTCAGTGCGCCGCTCTGCGGCGGATTTATGCGCAGGCGTCATTTATTTGCGGATGGGCTATCGCTGTTTGCGGCGTGGGGTGTAGCGACGTTTGATTTCTTCGTGGTTGATGGTGTCGGGGAGTTTGGCGGGGAGGTCTAGTTCGTCGTCAACGAGGGCTTCCAGGTGGACGCCGGCCACGCGAGCATATTGCAGGAGAGTTAAGAGCGGCGGTTCGTTCCTTCCTGTTTCGTATTTCGAGATTCGATCATAGGTGACAGTCTCATCAAGCCCTAAGCGTTTCCACATCTCAGTCTGAGATAGACCGAGCACAGTTCGTATTTGTACGAGCTTTTCGGCCAGACGTTTTGGCTTCGGCCGCGCGTAACCCATCAGGAGTTACCTCCCGATGAGACCGCGAGCGCAATTTTGCGCTTGCATCTACGTATAACTATACGTAGAATCCGATTGCGTAACCGGGTCGCCGTGAGTATGAACCTTTCATGCTCAACGGCGACGCTCATCACTCATCAACGCGTGAGGTTGAGCTACGCATGTGGCCGTCGTTTTTCAAAGATGCGAGCGCGCGCATGATAGCAGAGCGCGCGCCTGCGTGACACCACTTTCATTCCATCCTGCCGCAGTGCGGCAGATTGACTTGAGCATGGCGTTTCAACGCCGGGAAAGACGACGTACCGAAGATGCCGCGTCGCGTCAGCGACGCCTGAGCCGGCCACTCAACCGTCGCTAACGCGACGACGATTGACGCTGATGTGCGCTCCCGGCGTTGAAACGCCATGCTCAAGTCAACGCGCCGCTGACGCGGCGGATTGACGCAAACGCTTCGTTTAGTTGCCGCACTCGCCTCGCCCGAAAGGAGCGCCGCCGTGATTAAAGAACCGCCCCTCGTCCTCTACGCGGAAGACAATCGGCTGTGGGCGCTCGCCGTCATAGACACGCTGGAACTGTTGGGCTGTCGCGTCGAGCACCTGTCGTGCGGCACGATGGCGCTGGTCGTCCTGCGCTGCGCCAAAGACCGCGGCCGACACTACGACCTGATCGTGCTCGACAACGACCTGCCCTCGATGAGCGGGCTGGAAGTGACGCGGCAGGCGCGGCAGATGCCGGAGTGGCAACGGACGCCGATCATCCTCATGGCGCTCGAAGACTGCACCGAGGCGGCGCTCGAAGCCGGCGCGGACGAACTGCTGCGCAAGCCGAACAACTTGGTGACGTTCGCCGACGCGGTCAGGCGGTTACTGTCGGCAAGTAGAGAACGGCAAAAGGCGCAGGGCGGGGGTGAAAGGCAGAAGGCGGGCGAGTAATAGCGGAGGGGAGGATGGAGCAACGCGGGGAAAGTACTAGAGCGATGTGCGGAAGACGTGACCGAGCGCCCTTAGGCTGGGAGCGCGGGCGCGCGCGCCCGCCTTGAGCGCGTGAGCGCGAACAGCAAGATGCGGTAAAGCTCTAGCTTGAAAGAAAGCGTATCCGTTGAGCGTGCTCACGCACGCTTGGCGGGCGGGACGCCCGCGCTCCCAGCAATGGGTTGAGTGGTGAACCCAACGACGTGCCGCCCTAATCACGAAATTACACGAAACAGCACAAAATGAAACGACACGAACCTGCGCGCGCCGTGGCTCGTGTCGCTTCGTGTGGTTTCGTGGTTGAGTTTTATTCGACGACCCACGTGTCGCCGCTGTTGATTAGCTTCTCCAGGTTGCCGGGGCCGGACTTCGCAATCGCGGCGTCGATCTGCTCGGTGAGCATGTCCTCGTAGGTGGCGCGCTCGACGGCGCGGAAGATGCCGACGGGCTGCGGGAAGTCGGGGTACTCCATGCGCGCGAGCATGAAGGCGACCGAGGGGTCTTTCAGATGTATGTCGTGGACGAGCAGGTCGTTCTCGTTCAGACCCGTCTCGCTGCCTAACTGCACGACTTCCGGGTGCGCGCCGTTCATGCGAATCCCACGGTCTCGGTTCTTGCCGAAGACCATCGGCTGCCCGTGCTCAAGGTAGATCATGCGGTCGGCGCGCTCGGTGCGCTGCGTGAAGTACTCAAACGCGCCGTCGTTGAAGATGTTGCAGTTCTGATAGACCTCGACGAACGAGATGCCCTTGTGCCGCGCCGCTGCCTGCACGGTCGCGCTCAGGTGCTTCACGTCCAGATCGAGTGAGCGCGCGACGAACGTCGCCTCCGACGCGATGGCGAGCGAGACGGGGTTGACCGGGTAGTCAATCACGCCCATCGGCGTGGACTTCGTCTTCTTGCCGAGTTCCGAAGTCGGGCTGTACTGCCCTTTCGTCAGCCCGTAGATGCGGTTGTTGAAGAGTATGTAGTTGATGTCGAGGTTGCGCCGGATGGCGTGCATGAAGTGGTTGCCGCCGATGGACAAGGCGTCGCCGTCGCCGGTGATGACCCAGACGCTCAACTCTGGATTCGCGCCTTTGATCCCTGTCGCAATCGCGGGCGCGCGCCCGTGGATGCTGTGGAAGCCGTAGGTGTTCATGTAGTAGGGGAAGCGAGACGAGCAGCCGATCCCCGACACGAACACGATCTTCTCGCGCGGGATGCCCAGCTCCGGCATCACCTTCTGCACGTTGTTCAGGATCGAGTAGTCGCCGCAGCCGGGACACCAGCGCACTTCCTGATCCGACGTGAAGTCGGCCTTCGTCAGCTTCGCCACCGGCGGCGCGACCGCCCCCGCCACGACCGGCGCAGGCTCGCTCTCCGGCGCGACGCCGCCGCCCACGTTGCCCGCGATCCCCTGCCCCTGCTCCGCGCGCCCGTCCGCGCCGTGCCCGTTCTTACCGTTTGTGCTCATCTCGATTTCCTACTCTCTTTCATCCGTACTACTGCTTTGCCGCGCCCCTTCGACCGCGCGGCACAACGTCAGAAACTGCTCGCGCACGTAAGGGTGCAAACGTTCCGCAAACTCGGACGTGAGGCCGCGCGCCTTGATCAACTCCTGCACGTCGGCCAAATCCTTCAGCCGATCCGGCGTGGTCATACCCGACGCCAGCTTCAACTCGATCAGCTTTTCCAGCGTGACGAACCGCACGCCGTCAATCTCGGTCGCCGCCGTCGCCGGCACGGGAAACTCGACCGGCTTCGGCCGCCCGTCGCCCGGATACTCGCCCGCCACGATCACCTCGACGGGCACGCCGTCGCGCGTCGCCCACAGCCGCTTCCGCGCGCCCTGAAACGCGGGCGCATAGCCGAGTCCGATCAACTCGCGGTGAAAAGCTTCGAGACCTTCCGCCGTCAGCACCAGATCAATATCCTCTGTGAAGCGCGGGTAGCCGTGCGCCATGAGTGCGACCGCGCCGATGACGACGTAATCAATCCCGTGCCGCTTCAGGTCGGCGGACAGTTGCGCCAGCGCGCCATGCAGTTGCCCCTGCCCCATAAAGTAACGCAGGCCCTCCGCGTAAACATCGTGGACGGAACGAGGCTCAACGTTTGCGGCAGAGGTATTCATCATGATTACTAATGCGCGGGATCGCTTTGCTCCAATTCCGCCACTGCCGCTTTCCAGTCTGCCGGATCGCCCAAGCGCACAGCTTTATCAATGCCAAGATTTTCTAACAGCATCGCTAGAACTATCAGGCGTTCCCTTTCATGGGTGAATATGCCACCAGTGAACTCAATCTTCTCTGGGGCTTGATTAATCCGCCGCTCGAACTCTTCGTGCGTCCATTGATGACCTTCGCGGTGGATGTTCCACTCCTTCGGGTCAAAGCTTTTCTCGTCGTCGTCTATCATTTGAAGTTATCCATCACAGATATTCTTCAACCTTCCGCTCGATCTCACGAATCTGGAACGGGCGGCCTTTGACCTTCGAGAAGGCGACGGCGTCAACGAGATATTTGGCGCGGAGCATCGTGCAGAGTTGGCCGAGGTTCATCTCCGGCACGATGACCTTGTCGAAGCCGGCGAGGACTTCGCCGAGGTTCTGGGGGAACGGGTTCAAGTAACGCAGGTGCGCGCTCGACACCGCGTGCCCGGCGCGTTGCAGGCGCTCGACCGCAGAGGTGATCGCGCCGTAGGTCGAACCCCAGCCGAGCACGAGTACGCGGCCCCGCTTCGCGCCGAAGACCTCTATGTCGGGAATCTCCTGCGCGACGCGATCAACTTTCGCTTGGCGCATGCGCACCATGAACTCGTGGTTTTCCGGGTCGTAAGAGACGTTGCCCGTGATGTGTTGCTTCTCGATGCCACCGATGCGGTGTTCTAACCCCGGCGTGCCCGGCAGGGCGTAGGGGCGCGCGAGGGTCTGCTCGTCACGTGCGTAGGGCAGGAAGTTGGCCGGGTCGTCCGCGAGCTTCACTTCGATCTTCGGCAGCTCGTCAATCTTCGGCAGCGCCCAAGGCTCCGCGCCGTTGGCGAGGTAGCCGTCCGAGAGGTAGAAGACCGGCGTCATGTAACGGAAGGCGAGGCGCACCGCCTCGACCGCCATGTGGAAACAGTCGGCGGGCGTGGCGGGCGCGACGACGACCGCCGGGCACTCGCCGTTGCGCCCCCAGACGGCTTGAAAGAGATCGGCCTGCTCGGTCTTCGTCGGCAGACCCGTGGACGGGCCGCCGCGCTGCACGTTGATGATGACGAGCGGAAGCTCCGTCATCACCGCCAGCCCGATGGCCTCCTGCTTCAGCGCAACGCCGGGGCCCGAAGTGCCCGTGAGGCCGATGTGCCCGGCGAAAGACGCGCCGATGGCGGCGCACACGGCCGCGATCTCGTCTTCGGCCTGGAAGGTGCGGACGCCGAAATTCTTATGCCGCGCCAACTCGTGCAGGATGTCGGAGGCGGGCGTGATCGGGTACGAGCCGTAGAAGAGCGGCCGGCCCGCCAACTGCGACGCGGCGACGAAGCCGAGCGCGGTCGCCTCGTTGCCCGTGATCTTGCGGTACTTGCCCGGCGCGATGACGGCCTTCTTGACCGTGTAATGGGTGGTGAAAACTTCCGTCGTGTCGGCGAAGTTGTAGCCCGTCCGCAAGGCGATCTCGTTGGCCTTTGCCACTTCGGGCAGCTTCGAGAACTTCGCTTTGATCCAATTCAACGTCGAGTCCATCGGCCGGTCGTAGAGCCAGTAGAGGACGCCGAGCGCGAAGAAGTTCTTGCAGCGATCCATCTCCTTGCGCCCCAGTCCCACCTTCGCCTCTTGCAGCGCGCGCAAATTTAAGGTCGTGATCGGCAGTTGGTGGACGCGGTAGCCCTTGAGCGTGTCGTCTTCGAGCGGGTTGACGGCGTAGGCCGCCTTCTTCAAGTTATCCTTGTTGAACTCGTCCGTGTTGACGATGATCGTGCCGCCCTCTTCCAGGTCGGGCAGGTTCACTTTGAGCGCCGCGGGGTTCATCGCCACGAGCACGTTCGGCTGATCGCCGGGCGTGCGTATGTCCTGCGACGAGAAGTTGAGTTGAAAGCCGGAGACGCCGGGCAGCGAGCCGGCGGGCGCGCGAATCTCGGCCGGAAAATCCGGCAGCGTCGAGATGTCGTTGCCGAGCACGGCCGAAGTGTTCGTGAACTGCGTGCCCGTCAACTGCATGCCATCGCCCGAATCGCCCGCGAAGCGGATGGTGACGGTATCAATCTCTTCATGGTGTTTCTCGACGTGCTCGACCGGCGGCGTGTCTATGACTGTACTCATGGCGGCTCAAAAGATTCCTTTGCTGTGTTGCTCCCGAACTTCCGTTCAAGGCGGGCGTTAGTGCGCTCGTGTTGACTACGCGTGCATTGTAACAACGCGCACGCGCCCCACTCAAGGCGGCACGCCGCGCGGGGAAATTCACGCCCGTTGGGTGAAAAGCCCCACGCGCGCGGGGCGGATGCCCGCAAATTACGGGGCGCGCTCCGGTAGCTGCAACTCTGAGGCCGCGCCGGGGGTGGTGGTTCACTTTAGCTTGGGTGAATAGCACAGTCGGTGCACCACAGAGGCACAGAGGGCACGGAGGAAGCACGGAGGCCAAATGCCATTCAGCCCTCCGTGCCCCCTCCGTGTCCTCTGTGCCTCTGTGGTGAGTACCGCCTGTTCATTACTCAAGCCGAAGTGAATCCAACACCCGCCGGTGGGCGGCGTTGACAGCGCGCGCGGGCCGCCCCTACGATACGCCCTATCGCCTGACAATTTAACGGACGCAACGACGATGAAAGAGACCATCGGCATCGGCATCATCGGCACGGGCTTCGCGCGCATGACACAGCTTCCCGCCTTCAAGGCTTGCGCGGGCGCGCGGCTCGCCGCGATTGCGAGCGGGCATAGGGAGAACGCCGAAGCCGCGGCGCGCGAGTTCGAGATTCCGTTCGTCGCCGACGGCTGGCGCGCGGTGGTTGAGCGCGCCGACGTTGATCTCGTCAGCATCGTCACGCCGCCCGTCACGCACAGGGAGATGGCGCTCGCGGCGCTCGCCGCGGGCAAGGCCGTGCTCTGCGAGAAGCCGATGGCGATGGACGCGGGCGAGACGGACGCGATGCGGCGGCGCGCTGAAGACTTGAACGCGTTCGCGCTGATCGATCACGAGTTGCGCCTGCTGGCGGGGCGGCAACGGCTGCGCGAGTTACTGCGCGGCGGCGAGATCGGGCGCGTGCGGCATGTGCGGTTCACTTACAGCGCAGACGCGCGCGCGGGCGCGGAGCGCGCGTGGGACTGGTGGTCTGACGCACAGGCCGGCGGCGGCGTGCTCGGCGCAATCGGCTCGCACGCGGTTGATGCATTCCGCTGGCTGCTCGGCGCGGAGGTGAGCGCGGTCTGCGCGCAACTGGCGACGCACGTCGCCCAACGGCCCGACGCGCGGACGGGTGCGGCGCGCGCGGTGACGACGGACGACGAGGCGAACCTGCTGCTGCGCTTCGCCGACGGCGCGTTGACGGCGGGCACGACCGGCGCGGTGGCGCTCTCGATGGTCGAGCCGGGCGAACCGCAGCACCGCATCGAAATCTTCGGCGAGCGCGGCGCGCTGATGATCGCCGAGCCGGAAGAACTCCACCGCGCAGAGGTCGGCGGGCGCGCGTGGCGGCGCGTCGAACTCCCGCCCACGCCGCTTGCGCCGGGCATGCGTGACGGCAGTTGGGCGCGCGGCTTTACCGTCTTCGCCCGCGAGATCGTCAGCGCCATGCAAGCGGGTCGCAACACGGTCGCGCACGCGGCGACGTTCGAGGACGGGCATCGCACGCAGCTTGTCCTGGACGCGGCGCGGCGGTCGCAGGAGGGCGGGTGTTGGGTGAGCGTGAGTTGAGTGGGGCGCAGGATCAGATAAACACAGAGGCACAGAGGGAGCACAGAGGGCACAGAGGAAAGCCGATCTCAGATTTGAGATTTGAGATTTGAGATCAGTTCTGCTCTGTGCTCTCTGTGCTCCCTCTGTGCCTCTGTGTTGAAAATGATCTTTACCGCGAAGCAAGCCGCGCAGTCAGCATGAGGCCCGCGCTTCACCCCTGTTTGCCCCTGCGCGCCGCCATCGCCTGCATGATGAACGCCTGCACGTCGTCGCCGTAGGGGCGCGGGAAAGAGGCCGGCCAGTTGGCCTTGTCGGCGTACATCTTGTTCAGCCCCTGCTGAATCTCCGGGTCGCCGCCCGTGAAGCCTTTGATCAACTCCGACCAGCGCGCCGCGAGCGCCTGCCCCTCCGCGCCCGCCGGGTCTGTACCCGCCTTGACCGCCTCTTCCACTTCGCGGATGAGCGCCGCCCAGTCGCGCTGCCCCTGCTCGACCACCTCGCGCGGGATCGTCTGCTGGCGCGCGGCGATCTTCTGCTGCGCCTCTTCGGAGTAGTATTTCTTTGTCCAGTCCATGTCGCTCATAGTTATCACCTCCACGATCTGTTTGAATGCCTCCCAATCGGGTGCGCCCCGCTCGGCGGTGAGCCGCTCCGCGCGTGTGATGGCTTCGAGCGCGCGGTCGAGCCGGCTGCGCTGCTCCGCCAGAATCCAGCGTTGGAGGCGGAGCGTCGTCGCCAGATCGAACTCCTGCCCGGCGAGCAGTTCTTTAATCTGCTTGAGCGAGAGGCCGATGAACTTCAACGTCACGATCTGTTGCAGGCGTGCGAAGTCGCGCGCACCGTACAGGCGGTAGCCCGCGCCCGTGCGCCGCGACGGTTTGAGCAGGCCCAGGCGGTCGTAGTGGTGCAGCGTGCGCACCGTCACGCCCGCGCGGGCGGCGAACTCGCGCGCCTGAAAAAGTTGCTCGGTCGTCGGTTTCAACTCCGGCCCCTCCTTTCGACTGCACACCTTAAGGTCTGACGCAACGTCAGGGTCAAGCATTTTTTTCTGACCGGCGGCGGGGGAGATTTTAACCGCAAAGGACGCAGAGGAAGGCCGCGAAGGGCAGCAAAGATCAATTCTCTGCGGCCCTTCGGCGGCTCGCTTCGCGCCCTTTGCGTTTCAATCTCCCCCGGTCTGTGTTAGATAAACACGCGTGCGCAGAAAGCAGATAGCGGCGCGCGTGCGCGTCGGCGTGGACACGGGCGGGACGTTCACCGACTTCGTCTTCGCCGCGGGCGGGCGCGTCCACATCTTCAAGCTCGCCTCCACGCCCGACGATCCTTCGCGCGCCATCACGACGGGTCTGCGCCGCGTCGCCGCCGAGTGCGGCGTCCGGCTCGCCGCGCTCGAAGTCGTCCACGGCACGACCGTCGGCACGAACGCGCTGCTCGAACGGCGCGGCGCGCGCGCGGCGCTCGTCACGACTGCCGGCTTTGAGGACGTGTTGGAGATCGGCCGCCAGGCACGCCCCGCGCTCTACGACCTCGCCGCCACGCGCCCCGCGCCGCTCGTCCCGCGCGAGTTGCGCTTCGGCGTTCGCGAACGTGTGAGCGCGGCGGGCGAAGTGCTCACGGAGTTGACCGATGACGCGCTCGCTGAGTTGGCCGCCAAACTTAGAGGTGCGCGCGTCGAAGCCGTCGCCGTCTGCCTGCTCTTCTCCTTCGTGCGGCCGGAACACGAACGGCGCATCGCGCGCGCGCTCGCCGGACTCGGCGTGCCGCTCTCGGTCTCGCACGAAATCCTGCCCGAATACCGCGAGTACGAGCGCACCTCGACCGTCGCCATCAACGCCTACCTGCAACCGCTCATGGGCGCGTACCTGCAACGCCTCGGCGCGAGCGCGCGCGGCTTGCGCGTGATGCAGTCGTCGGGTGGGAGCATCTCGGCGGCGGCCGCCGCGCGCGAGCCTGTGCGCACCATCCTGTCGGGGCCGGCGGGCGGCGTGGTCGGCGCGCTCGGCGCGACGCGCGCGAGCGGCACAACGGACATCATCACGTTCGACATGGGCGGCACTTCGACCGACGTGGCGCTCTGCGCCGCGGGCGAGATCAAGACGACTAACGAGGCGACGGTCGCCGCGCTCCCCGTCGCCGTGCCCGTGCTCGACATACACACGGTCGGCGCGGGCGGCGGTTCAATCGCGCGCGTGGACGCGGGCGGCAGCCTCCGCGTCGGCCCCGAATCGGCCGGCGCGCAGCCCGGCCCCGCGTGCTACGGGCGCGGACGCTTGCCGACCGTGACGGACGCGAACCTCGTGCTCGGCCGCTTCGGCGGCACGGCGCTTTTGAGCGGCGAGTTCGAGTTGGACGAAGGACGCGCGCGCGCGGCGTTAGACGAGCTCGCGCGACAGATGACAGCCGCGGGCGGGCGGCGCGTCGGCGCGGTCGAGGCGGCGCTCGGCGTCGTGCGCGTGGTGAACGCCGGCATGGAGCGCGCGCTGCGCGTGGTCTCGGTCGAGCGCGGGCACGACCCGCGCGGCTTCGCGCTCGTAAGTTTTGGCGGCGCGGGCGGCCTGCACGCCTGCGCGCTCGCGCACGCTTTACGCATCCCGCGCGTCATCGTGCCGCGCCGGCCCGGTGCGCTCTCGGCGCTCGGCGCGCTCGCCTCCGACGTGATCAAAGACACGAGCCGCACCGTCATGCTCGCCGCCACGGCCGAAAACGACCCCGCGCTCGCACGCACGTTTGCTGAACTCGAACGCCAAGCACGCGCCGCGCTCAGGCGCGAAGGCTTCGCCGACCGACGGCAGCGGCACGAGCGCAGCGTGGCGGCGCGCTACCGCGGTCAGTCGTTCGAGCTGGAGATCAAGTGGCGGCGCGGCGCGGCGCTCGCCGCCGCGTTCCACCGCGCACACCGCGCGCGCTACGGCTACGCGCAGGCGGACAACGCGGTCGAGATCGTGAGCGCGCGCGTCCGCTCCGCCGGGCTGGTCGCAAAGCTGCGGCGCGAACGACTGCCCGCGAGCGCCGCCCGGACGACCGCCCCGCCGCCGCGTTTCGCGCAGGTCTATCTCACGCCGCGGCCCGCGCGCGTCGCCGTCTATGTGCGCGAAGAACTCTCGCCCGGCGCGCGGCTCGCCGCGCCGTGCGTCGTGATGGAATATTCGTCAACGACGCTCGTGCCCGCGGACGCGCGCGCCCACGTGGACAGGCAGGGCAACCTGATCATCGAGTTATGAAACCGACAGCACGCTTCGATCCCGTCACGCTGGAAATCTACCGCGCGCTCTACACGTCGGTCGCGGAGGAGATGGGCGTCGCGCTCCGGCGCACGGCCTTCTCGCCGAACATCAAGGAGCGGCGCGACTACTCGTGCGCCGTCTTCGACGCCGAGGGGCGCGTCATCGCGCAGGGCGACCACATGCCCGTCCACCTCGGCTCGATGCCGATGGCGGTCGCCGCCGCGCTCAAGTCGCACACGCTCGCGCCCGGCGACGTGATTGCCCTGAACGATCCCTTTGCCGGCGGCACGCACCTGCCTGACGTGACGCTCGTCATGGGCGTCTTCGAGCCGAAGGCGGTAGGCAGTAGGCAGAAGGCAGTAGGCAGTGGACGGCAACGGTTAATGGCTCAGGAAGGGTTAACGGATAAGGCGATGTCTGAAGTTAGTAATGCGCAATCAACTGCCTACCGCCTACTGCCTACTGCCTACTCTTCCTCCCCCTTCTTCTACGTCGCCAACCGCGCGCACCACGCGGACATCGGCGGCGCGAACCCCGGCTCGATGGGGCTGGCGACGGATGTGTACGGCGAGGGCTTGCGCATCCCGCCGGTGCAGTTGGTACAAGGCGGGCGTGTGGTCGAGGACGTGATGAGGTTGTTGCTGGCGAACGTGCGCGGGGCGGAGGAGCGGCGGGCGGACTTCGCGGCGCAGATCGGGTCGCTGCAAACGGGCGCGCGGCGTCTGCTTGAGATCGTCGGGCGGAGCGGTGCGCGCGAGGCCCGCGCCTATGCCGCGCACCTGATCGCTTACTCGGCGCGGCTGATGCGCGCCGCTATCGCCGGGATGCCGGACGGCGTCTATGAGGCGGAGGATGCGCTCGACGACGACGGCGTGACGGACGCGCCCGTCCGCTTGCGCGTGCGCGTTTCGATCAAAGGCGAGCGCGTGGTCGTGGACTTCACGGGCAGCGCGGCGCAGGTCGCGGGGCCTGTGAACGCGGTCGAGGCGATCACGGTGTCGGCCGTCGCCTACGTCTTCCGCTGCCTGCTCGCCGCCGACGACGTGCCGGCGAGCGCGGGGCTGATGGAGCCGATCACGGTCGTCGCGCCGCTCGGCACGGTCGTGAACGCCGCGCCACCCGCCAGCGTGGCCGGCGGCAACGTCGAAACCTCGCAGCGGCTCGTGGACGTGCTGTTCAAGGCGCTGGCGCAAGCACTGCCCGACAGGATTCCGGCGGCGAGCCAGGGCACGATGAACAACCTGACCGTCGGCGGCGCGCTCGCCGATGGCGGCGAGTTCGCTTATTACGAGACGGTGGCGGGCGGCATGGGCGCGCGCCCGCGCCTCGACGGCATGAGCGGCGTGCACACGCACATGACGAACAGCCTGAACACGCCGGTCGAGGCGCTCGAATACGCTTACCCGCTGCGCGTGCGCGCGTATGCGCTGCGCGAAAACTCCGGCGGACAAGGACGACGGCGCGGGGGCTGTGGCGTCGTCCGCGAGATCGAGACGCTCGTCGCGGCGCGCATGTCTCTGCTCGCCGACAGGCGCAAGCGCGCGCCCTACGGTCTCGCGGGCGGCGCGGATGCACAGCCGGGGCGTGCAGAGATCGTGCGCGGCGACGGGCACGTGGAAGCCATCGCCGCTAAAGGCTCGTGGTCAATGAGGGCCGGCGACCGCGTGCGCATCGAGACGCCGGGCGGCGGGGGACACGGGAAGGAAGGGATGAGGGATGAGGGATGAAAGGGATTATTTCATTGCTTCATTGCTTCATTGAGCAATAGCGAGTTGCAGGACAGAATCAGGCGCGGTGATTAACCACGAAACCACACGAAACGGCACGAAACGAGGGGCACGAACTTTCGTGTTATTTGTTTCGTGTTGCTTCGTGTGATTTCGTGGTTCAACCGCCTGACGTGTATTCGCAAGCCGGCGTCAGCGAGCAGGTTGGCAGATGGATGATTCAGTCTCTTCAGGTGCGGCGGCGCGGGGGCAGCATTGGCGTGATTGCGACGGGGACGTGCGGGCGTTCGTCGAGCGGGTGGTCAGGGAGTTCGGGGCGGCGCTGGGCGGGGAGTTGATCGGCGTCTATCTGCACGGGTCGCTGGCGCACGGCTGCTACCGGCGCGCGAAGAGTGACGTTGATCTGCTCGTCGTCGTGGCCGCGCCGTTGTCAGTGGACAAGCGGCGCGAACTCGCGCGACTCTGTGTGGCGCTGTCGGACGCGCGCCCGACCGTCGGCGATCTGGAGCTGTCCGTGATTCAACTCGCCCACGCGCGGCGGTTCACGCATCCGCTTCCTTACGAGGTGCATTACGGCACTGATCATAAGGAGAAGATTCTGCGCGACGAGGTTGATTACGCGCTCGCGCTGCGCGACCGCGACCTGGCGGCGCATTGCACGGTCGTCGGCGCGCGCGGCGTCGCGCTCGCGGGGCCGCCCGTCACGGAGGTCTTCGGGCCTGTGCCGTGGCCGGACTTTCTTGACGCCGTGCTCGACGACCTGCGGTGGATCGTCGCGGACGATCACATCCTTGAGTCGCCCTTCTACGGCGTGCTCAACTGCTGCCGCGTGCTACAACTGTTGACTGAAGGCACGGGCACGGTGGCGGGCAAAGAGGAGGGCGCGCTCTGGGCGCTTGAGCGTCTGCCCGCCGAGCACCACGCCGTCATCCGGCAGTCGCTCGACTGCTACTGCGCGCCGCAACCCGTCACGCCCGCACAACGCAAGACGGGCGGCATCGCGTGGGACGCCGCGGCCCTGCGCCGCTTCCGCGACTACGCGGCGCGCGCGGCGGCGCAACTCGGCGCGAATATTTAGGCTGAATCTGTGCCCTTGATCGGCTAGAATACGCGCTCGCAAAGGCAGCCCACCGGAGACGCGCACTTCCTTCGCGCCGCCAACAGCAGATGAGCATCGCCCCCGGCACAACGCTCGGCCGCTACAAAATTCAGTCGCTCATCGGCGCGGGCGGCATGGGCGAGGTCTATCTGGCGCTCGACACGCAGCTTGACCGCGAGGTGGCGTTGAAGGTCTTGGCCGCGGAGATCGCCGCCGACGCGCAGCGCCTGCACCGCTTCGTGCAGGAGGCGCGTGCCGCCTCGAAGCTGAAGGGCGCGCACGCTGCGCACATCTACGACGTGGGCGAGGCCGCCGGCACGCACTTCATCGCGATGGAGTACGTCGAGGGGCGCGCGCTCGATCAGTTGCTCGCGGCGGGCGCTGTGCCCGTCGGCGAGGTCGTGCGCCTCGGCGCGCAGATCGCGGAGGCGCTCGAAGAGGCGCACGCGCGCGGCATCGTCCACCGCGACATCAAGCCGGCGAACGTCATCGTCACGCCGCGCGGGCAGGTGAAAGTCCTGGACTTCGGGCTGGCGAAGGTGGCTGCCGAGGGCGCGCAGGCCGACGCCGAGGCGGCCACCAAAGTTAAGACCAGCCCCGGCGTCGTCATGGGCACGGTCAACTACATGCCGCCTGAACAGGCGCTCGGCGAGCGCGACGTGGACGCGCGCGCCGACATCTACAGCTTAGGCGTCGTGCTCTACGAGTTGACGACGGGGCGCGTGCCCTTCGCGGCCGACAGCGCGAGCAAGACGATTGATCTCATCGTCCACGAGCCGCCCCCGGCGATGGCGCGCTTCAACTACGACGTGCCGCCGGAACTCGACGTGATCGTGCGCAAGGCGCTCCGGAAGCGGCGCGACGAGCGTTACCAGACCGCCCACGACATGCTCGTCGATCTGCGCAGCCTGCAAGCGGACATGGGCGTCGCCGACCCACACCGCTCGCTCGCGCCGGGGACGACGAGCGCGCAGACGATCCACACGTCAGCGCCGGCCGCGAGCGCCGAGCAGCCCACGCTGATGCTTGACAGCGTGCCGCCGCAGCAACAGCAGCGCACGACCGCCGGTGCGGGCGCGGACACGCGGCCCGCCGCCGCGCGGACGACCGAGACACGTAGGCTCAGCCGCGCGCTGGTCGCGCTCGTCGCCGCGGCGCTCGTCCTCCTGATCGGCGCGGGCGGCTACGGCGTCTACCGGCTCGCGCGCCGGCACGAGGCGGTCGCCGTCGCGCCCTTCGCCGCGCTGCAAGACATGAAGATGACGAAGCTGCCCGCGCCCGGTCTGACGCGGACGGCCGACATCTCGCCCGACGGCCGGTTTCTGGCGCGCGCCGTCATCGAAGGCGACAGGCAGAGCCTGCGGCTCAGGCAGGTGAGCGCAACAGGCGAGCAGGTGATCGTGCCCGCGTGCGAGTGCGACATCTTCGGCGTGACGTTCGCGCGCGACGGCAACTCGCTCTACTACTCGATCCAGCCCGCGCCGGACGCCGTGCCGGAGTTGCGCCGCGTCTCCATCCTCGGCGGCGACTCGCAGAAGCTCGTCGCCGACGTGGCGAGCCGCGCGACGCTCGCGCCCGACGGCCGCCGCCTCGCCTTCGTGCGCGCCCGGCCGCAGGCGAACGAGTACGCGCTCGTCGTCGCGTCCGAGGACGGGGGCGGCGAGCGCGTCGTCTCTGTGCGCAAGCCGCCACAGGTGATCAGGGACATCGCCTGGTCGCCCGACGGGCGGCTGGTCGCCTGCGTCATCTACGGCACGGACAAGGACGGCTACTACACGAACATCGAAGGCGTCGCCGTCGAGGGCGGCGCGGCCGAGACCATCTCGGCGGCGCGCTGGCGCAACATCGGCTCAATCGCGTGGCTCGCGGACGGCAGCGGCCTCGTGCTGACGGGGCGCGACCGCGCGTCGCTGCCCGGCACGCCCGAACAGGTCTGGTTCGTCGCCTATCCGGGCGGCGCGGCCCGGCGCGTGACGAACGACACGAACTATTACGTCGTCGCCGCGCTGACGGCCGACGCGCGCACGCTGCTCGCCGGGCTGCACGGCGGGACGAGTCAGGTCTGGCTCGCGCCCGGCGGCGACGCGGCCCGCGCGCGCGCGCTGACGGCTAACAACGGCGAGCGCGACGCTTCCGTGGACTGGCTGCCGGACGGGCGCGTCGTCTACGAGTCGGAGGCGAGCGGCAACATAGACATCTGGGCGGTGAACGCGGACGGGACGGGGGCGCGGCAGTTGACCTTCGACCAGCGCGCCGACCTCTTCCCGGCCGCCACGCCCGACGGGCGCTACGTCGTCTTCCTGACCAACCGCTCGGTCGGCTGGAGTCTCTGGCGCATGGACGCCGACGGCAGCAACGCGCGCGAACTGGTGCGCAACGTCGTGCAGGCCCGGCCCGCCTGCGCGCCCGACTCGCGCTCGGTCTTCTACACGATGCTCGATGAGGCCGGCACGCCCGGCATCTGGCAAGTCTCAATCGAGGGCGGCACGCCCGCCCGCGTGCTCGACAAGTCCGTCCAGCAAGTCGCCCCCTCCCCCGACGGCAAGCTGCTCGCCGGCTTCTACTTTGATCCGGCGAAGGCGGGCCCGCCGAAGCTCACCATCTTCCCCGGCGCGGGCGGCGCGCCCCTGCGCGTGCTCGACCTGCCGAGAGAGACCAGCGCCGACGGCCTGCGCTGGTCGCCCGACGGGCAGGCGCTCGACTTCGTCGCCGCGCGCGGCGGCGTCGGCAACGTCTGGCGCGTGCCGCTGGCGGGCGGGCCGGCCCGGCAGTTGACCAATTGGCCGGCCGATTACATCAGCGGGTTCGCCTGGTCGCGCGACGGCCGCACGCTCGCCGCCGTGCGCACACAGGCCACCACCGAATTGCTGTTGATCGAGAACTTCAGATGAGCGACCGCATCACACCCGGCACGACGCTCGGCCGCTACGAGATCCAAGCGCCCATCGGCGCGGGCGGCATGGGCGAAGTCTACCGCGCGCTCGACACTGGGTTGAACCGCCCCGTCGCGCTGAAATTCCTGCACGCCGACGTGGCCGCCGATCAGAGGCGGATGCAGCGCTTCATTCAGGAGGCGCGCGCCGCGTCCGCCCTGAACCACCCGAACATCCTCACCGTCTATGACATCGGCCAGGCGGAAGACGGCACGCGCTTCTTCGCCACCGAACTGGTCAACGGTGTGACGTTGCGCGAGCACAGTGGGCAGCGCCTGAAGCTGGGCGACGTGCTCGACATCTGCATCCAGACCGCCAGCGCGCTCGTCGCCGCGCACCAGGCGGGCATCGTGCACCGCGACATCAAGCCCGAAAATATCATGTTGCGGCGCGACGGCTACGTGAAGGTCTTGGACTTCGGGCTGGCGAAGCTGACGGGCAAGCCCGCCCCGTCCGTTGACACGGAGGCGGCCACGCGGGCGCTCGTTCAGACAGACCCCGGCGCGGTCATGGGCACAGTCGCCTACATGAGTCCGGAGCAGGCGCGCGGCGAAGAGGTGGACGCGCGCACGGACATCTGGTCGCTCGGCGTCGTGCTGTATGAGTTGCTGACCGGGCAGTTGCCTTTCCAGGGCAAGTCCGCGAGCCACACCGTCGTCGCGATCCTCGACGAAGAGCCGCCGCCGCTCGCGCGCTTTATGCCCGACGCGCCCGAAGCGTTGCAGGAGATCGTCACCGACGCGCTGACGAAAGATCGGGACGCGCGCTTCCAGACCGCCAAGCAGATGCTCGCCAAGCTGCAACGGCTCAAAAGCCGTCTGGACGCGGGCGCGCACCTAGACCACTCGGTCGCGCCGAACGCGGCAAGTCAGGCGAATGCGAGTACCGGCTGGTTGGGCGCGGGCACGCCGCCGACCGTGAGCGCGCCGGGGCAGACGACGGGCGGGGCCGGTGCGCCGCCCGCCGACACCGTGCCGAGCGCCGCCAGCGTCGAAGAGGTGGTTGACCGGATCATGCGGCGCAGGGCCGCGAAGGCGGTCGCCGTCGTGTCGGGTCTGCTGCTCGCGCTGCTCGTCGTCGCCGGTCTCGTCAAGCTCTTTACGCGCCCGGCGGCGCGCGACGCCGCCGCGTCGTCCTTCGCGGCGATGAAGATCGAGCGGCTGACCGACACGGGCAAGGCCGGCTCCGTCGCCATCTCGCCCGACGGCAAGCTGGTCGTCCACGTGATGGAGGACGCGGGGCAGCAGAGCCTCTGGGTGCGCCACATCGCGACGGGCAGTAACGTGCAGATCATCGCGCCCGCCGAGGTCAACTACGGGCGCATGACCTTCACGCCCGACGGCAACTACGTTTACTTCAACCGCAGGCCGAAGGGCACGCAGACCGCCGCGCTCTACTCGGTCGCGGTCTTCGGCGGCGAGCCGAAGAAGCTGGCCGAGAGCGTGGACAGCGCAGTCACCTTCGCGCCCGGCGGGCGGCAGATGGCCTTCGTCCGCAACCACCCGGTTAAAGACGAGACCTACCTCGTCACCGCCGCCGCCGACGGGACGAACGAGCGCACGCTCGCCACGCTCAAGGGGGACAGTTATTTCAGGGCGAACGGCCCCGCGTGGTCGCCCGACGGGCGGGTGATCGCCGTCGCCGTCGCTACACAGGAAGGCAGTAACTCTTACCAGTATCCGGCGGCGGTGAGCGCGACGGACGGCTCGCTCACGCCGGTCGGCGCGCAGCACTGGGAGGACGTGGGCCGCCTCGGCTGGCTCGCCGACGGGAGCGCGCTCGTCACCGCCTGTCAGGAGAAGGGCGCGCGCGTCGAGCAGTATTACCTGCTCCCGTACCCGGACGGCGCGGCGCGGCGCGTCACCAACGATCTGAATGACTATCACGATCTGAGCCTCACCGCCGATGCGAACACGCTCGCGACCGTGCAGGAGGATCGCGCCACCAACGTCTGGGTCGCGCCCGGCGGGGACGCGCGCTCCCTGCGCCAACTCACCTCCGGCTCGTTCAAGTATGAGGGGCAGCTCGGCGTGCGCTGGACGCCGGACGGGCGCATCGTTTACGACGCCTACGTCAACGCCGTCAGCGGCATCTGGAGCATGAACGCCGACGGCACGGGGCAGAAGCTGCTGACGGCCGTCCCCAGCACGGTCAACAACTGGCAGCCGGCCGTCTCGCCCGACGGGCGCTTCGTCGCCTTCGTCTCGGAGCGCGCGGGCAAAGTGCACCTCTGGCGCATGGACGCCGACGGCGCGAACGTCACGCAACTCACCTCCGGCGACGGCTACGAATACGGCCCCGCCTTCACGCCCGATGGGCGCTGGGTGCTCTACACGCTGTACGACGGCGAGCACAGAGACCTGTTCAAGGTCGCCGTCGAGGGTGGCGTGCCGGTGCGCCTGACCGAAGGCTTTCTGGCGGACTCCGCCGCAGTCTCGCCGGACGGGAAATGGCTCGCGGCCCTCTACCGCGAGCGCAGCGGCGCGCCCCTCAAACTCGCCCTCCTGCCGCCCGACGGCGGGCAGCCCGCCAAGTTGCTCGACATACCACAGACCGTCGTCGAGTCTTTGCGCTGGCTGCCCGACTCGCGCGCCGTCGCCTACGTGGACACGCAGAAGGGCGTCTCGAACGTCTGGGCGCTGCCCGTCGGCGGCGGCCAGCCGCGGCAGTTGACCGACTTCACCGCGGGACAGGTCTCCAACTTCGATCTCGCGCGCGACGGGCGGCCCACGCTCTTCTCGCGCGGCGAGACACGCCGCGACGTGGTGCTCGTCACCGGCTTTAAGTGATGTCAATCGCCGCAGGCACACGGCTCGGCCGCTACGAAATCCGCGCGCTGCTCGGCGCGGGCGGGATGGGCGAGGTCTATCTGGCGCGCGACACGAAGCTCGACCGCACGGTGGCGCTCAAGATTTTGCCGACGGAACTCGCCGCCGATCAGCGGCGCATGGGCCGCTTCGTGCAGGAGGCGCGCGCCGCCTCCGCCCTCAATCACCCGCACATCATCACCATCTACGAGATCGAGGACGAGGCGCAGCCGCCCTACATCGCTACCGAGTTCATCGACGGCGAGACCTTGCGCGCGCGCATGCAGCGGGGTGAGATTAGGCTCAACGATGCGCTTGAGATCGTCACGCAGATCGCTTCGGCCCTCGCGGCCGCACATGCCGCCGGCATCGTGCACCGCGACATCAAGCCTGAAAACGTGATGCTCCGCCCGGACGGCTATGTGAAGGTCTTGGATTTCGGGCTGGCGAAACTGACCGAGCACAACGCTGCGGCGATAGATACTGAAGCGGCGACGCGCGCGTTTGTCGTGACCGATCCGGGCGCGGTCATGGGCACGGTCGCCTACATGTCGCCGGAGCAGGCGCGCGGGCTTGAGACCGATGCGCGGACGGATTTGTGGAGTTTAGGCTGTGTGCTCTATGAGATGATCGCGGGGCGTCTGCCTTTCGCTGGCGCGACGCCTACGGACACGATCCTCGCCATCGTGGACAGAGAGCCTACGCCGCTTCGTGCGCTCGTGCCCGAAGTGCCGGAGGCGCTCGAATGGATCGTCGCGAAGGCGCTGACGAAAGAGAAAGAGGAGCGTTACCAGACGGCGCGCGAGCTGCTGACGGACTTGCGCCGCTTGAAACAGCGCCTCGACGTGAACGCCGAGATCGAACGCTCCACCGCGCCGCACGTGAGCGGCACGCCACAATCCTCCGCGGGCGAGCACGAGACGCAGGTCGTCACGCAGCCTGCGCGCACGGCTGAAGCGAGCGCGGCCGCGACCATGCCGAGCGCCGCCAACGTCTCAAGCACAGAGTTCATCGCGGCGAAGATCAAAACGCACAAACGCGGCTTCGCCATCGCGCTCTGTGTGGCGGCCCTTTTAGTCGTCGGCGTCGTCGTCAAGTTGGTCGGCGCGGGTTATCTGTTGGGCGCTTACACGGGGCGGCGCGCGCAAGTCTCTGCGTCGCCCATCGCGCCGCTTCAGCAGATGAAGTTCTCGAAGATACCTGTGAGCAACGGCTGGGCGGTCATCTCGCCCGACGGGCGCTTCCTCGTGCGCATGGCGACGGAGAAGAGCAAGACGGGCTTGTGGCTGCGGCAGGTGGGCGCGACCGCCGAGCGCGAGATCGTGCCGCCCGCGGACGTTTACTTCACCGACGCGGAGTTCTCGCCCGACGGGAACAGCATCTACTACGTCGCGGGCGAGACGGGCAAGAACTTCCAACGCCTCTACCGTGTCTCGGTCATCGGCGGCGACCCGCAGAAGCTGATAGACGACGTGGACTCCGGCGTCTCGTTCTCGCCCGACGGCAAGCGCCTCGCCTTCAGGCGTCACTCGGCGCAGGCGAACGAGGACGCGCTCGTCGTCGCGGACGCGGGCGGCGGGAGCGAGCAGGTGATCGCCAAGTGGCATCCGCCCGTCTCGTTCCTCTGGCCCGCGTGGTCGCCCGACGGGCAGGTCTTCGCCTGCTTCATGCGCGGCAAGGACGAGCAGGGCGAGTACTTTTGGCTCGAGGCGGCGGCACTCGCCGACGGCTCGACGAAGCCCATCACGTCGGAGCGCTGGTTATACATCACCACGTACCGCTGGCTGCCCGGCGGCGAAGGTCTCGTCGTCACGGGCAAGCCGCGCACGGCACCCGTGGAAGACAGGGGACAAGTTTGGTACATACCCTTCCCCGCGGGCGCGGCGCAGAAGATCACCAACGACACGAACCACTACTTCGCAATCAGCCTGACGGCGGACGGGCGCACGGCGCTCGTCGCGCAGTCGAACCTTGCGTCGAACGTCTGGGTCGTGCCCGCGGGCGACTTTGCGCGCGCGCGGCAGGTCACGAACAGCACGAGCGAGATCGGCGAAACCTGCTGGACGCCCGACGGGCGGATCATTTACAGCTACGCCGCCGCCGGGCGCTTCCTAGACCTCTGGCTGATGAACCCGGACGGCACGGGCAACCGCCAACTCACCTTCACCCCCGACCGGCACGACTCCGCGCCGGCGCTCTCGCCCGACGGGCGGCAGATAGTCTTCGAGACTTTTGAGTCGGGACGCCGCACCCTCTACCGGATGAACATGGACGGCGGCGGCGTGTTGGAGCTGGTGCGCGACGTAGATCAGTTCAGCTACCCGCGCGTCTCGCCCGACGGGCGTTGGGTCTTCTACAACTCGCGCGACGAGTCGGGGCACGACGCCTTCTGGAAAGTCCCCTTCGAGGGCGGCGCGCCCGTGAAGGTGCGGGAGAACGCCAGGTGCAAGCTCTCGCCGGACGGCGCGCGGCTCGGCTGCTACTACAGGGAGCCGGTGTCGAACGCGCCGCGGCAGTACATCGTCGTCCCCGCCGAAGGCGGCGAGCCGCTCCAGACGCTCGCCGTGCCGCAGGACGCGTCCTACATGGACTGGTCGCCCGACGGGCGCGCCATAGACTTCCTCGCCGGGCGCGACGGCGCAGATAACATCTATCGTCTGCCGCTCGCGGGCGGGCGTGAGCAGAAGCTCACCGACTGGCAAGCGCCCACGGCGCTCTACTACTTCGCTTGGTCGCGCGACGGCAAACAACTCGCCGTCGTGCGCGACAGCACGAGCACAGACCTCGTGCTGATCCAGAACTTCAGATGAGCGCGCACATCACACAGGGCACGCGGCTCGGCCGCTACGAGATTCAGGCCAGCTTAGGCGCGGGCGGGATGGGCGAGGTCTATCTGGCCGAGGACACGGAGCTGCACAGGGCGGTGGCGCTCAAGGTGCTGCCGCCGGAGTTGGCGCAGGACGGCCGGCGGATGGAGCGCTTCCGGCGCGAGGCGCGCGCCGCCGCCGCGCTCAACCACCCGAACATCGCGCACGTCTACGAGGTGGGCGAGAGCGGCGGCCGACACTTCATCGCGATGGAGTTTGTTGACGGCCAGACGCTGCGCGCGTGCATCCAGCAGGAGCGCGCCGATCTGGCGAAGCTGCTGCGGTACTTGCAGCACGCGGCGGACGGTTTGGCCAAGGCCCACGCCGCCGGGATCGTGCACCGCGATCTGAAGCCCGACAACATCATGATCACGCGCGACGGCTTCGCCAAGGTGCTCGACTTCGGGCTGGCGAAGCTCGTCGAGCCGGAACGTTCGTTCGGCTCGGCCAGCGACGCCGTGACCGCCGTCATGGAGCTGCCCTCGAAGCCCGGCGTCGTCCTCGGCACGGTCGGCTACATGTCGCCCGAACAGGCGCAGGGGAAGACGGATCAGATCGATCACCGCGCGGACATCTTCTCGTTCGGCTGCATCCTGTTCGAGGCGGTGACGGGGCGCAGGGCGTTCGAGGGCAAGGACGCCATCGAGTGTCTCAACAAGATCATCCGCGAGCCGGCCGCGCCGCTCCAGGCATTCCGCCCCGACGCCCCGGCGGAGCTTCAGAAGATCGTGCGCCGTTGTCTGGAGAAAGAGCCTGAGCAGCGTTACCAGTCGATCAAGGACATAGCGATTGAGTTGAAAGACCTGCGGCGCGAGTTGGCCGCGAAGGCCGGCGCGGACACAATTGCCATGTCGCCCGCGGAGAGCACGACCGACACGCAGTCGGGCGCGTTGTCCGGGGCGACGCACGCGGCCGGCGGCGCGACCAGCCCGTCGTCGTCGCCGCCGCCGTCGGCGATTGTCACGCGCGCGTCGAGCGCGGAGTACTTGGCCGGCGAAATCAAGCGGCACAAGACGGCGACCGCGCTCGTCGCCCTATTCGTGCTGGCGGCGGTTGTGGCGGGCGTCGTGGGTCTGCGCGCCTACCTGCGCGCACGCGCGGCGGACGCCGCCATCGAATCAATCGCAGTTCTGCCGTTCGTCAACCAGAACAACGATCCTGAGTTGGAATACCGCTCCGACGGTCTGACCGAGAGCATCATCAACAGCCTGGCGCAACTGCCCAACGTGCGGGTCATCGCGCGCAGTTCCGTCTTTCGTTACAAGGGTAAGGAGATCGATCCGCTGGCGGCCGGGCGCGAGTTGGGCGTGCGTGCGGTGCTGACCGGGCGCGTCATGCAGCACGGCGACGATCTGACGATCAGCACGGAACTACTGGACGTGCGCGACAACAAGCAGCTCTGGGGCGAGCGTTACGACGAGAAGGTTTCGGCGCTGCTGTCCATGCAGCGCGCGATTGCGAGCCAGATCACGAGCAACCTGCGGCTGAAGCTGTCCGGCGCGGACGAGGGCCGCGTGAACAAGCATTACACGGACGACCCCGAAGCGTACCAGCTCTACCTGCAAGGCCGCTTCTACTGGAACAAGCGGACGGGCGAGTCGCTGGCAAAGTCGGTCGAGTATTTCAACCAGGCCATCGAGCGCGATCCGAACTACGCGCTGGCCTACGCGGGTCTCGCGGACGCCTGGTTCTCGCGCGGCTGGTACAGATACCTCGTGCCGAAGGAGGCATACGAGCGCGCGCGGGCGGCGGCGATGAAGGCGTTGGAGATAGACGAAAGGCTCGCCGAAGGGCACGCGATCCTGGCGGCGATCAAGGCGACCTACGAGTGGGACTGGGCGGGCGCGGAGCGCGAATTCCGCCTCGCCATCCAACTCAACCCCAACTACGCCACCGCGCACCAGCGTTACTCCCTCTACTTGCCGACGCTGGGCCGCTTCGACGAGGCGATTGCGGAGGCGAAGAAGGCGCGCGAGCTTGACCCGCTCTCGCTCCCCATCAACGAGAACGTGGGCGACATTCTCTATCTCGCGCGCCGCTACGACGAGGCGAAGGAGCAGTTGCGCAAGACGCTTGAACTCGATCCCAACTACGGCGTCGCGCACGGCACGCTGGCGAAGGTGTACGACGCGGAGGGGAAATCGGAAGCAGCCTTGAACGAACGCTTGCAGGGCGCGTCGCCCGAAACGGCGGCGCAGATGAAGGCGATCTTCGCCGCGGCAGGGATCAGGGGCTACTGGCAGTACCGGCTCGACCAGACGCTCGAACGGGCGAAACGCGAGTACGTCTCGCCCGCCGACATCGCCCTCTTCTACGCCCGCCTCGATCAGAAGGATCAGGCCTTCGCCTCGTTGGAGAAGGCCATGGACGAACGCTCGATCCTCTTCAATTATCTGGTCGCGGACGCGCGCTTCGACAACCTCCGCCCCGATCCTCGTTTCGCGGAACTGCTGCGCCGCGTCGGGCTTCAGCCGCGCGCGCCGGGCTGAAGTCCGTGCCGTCGGCCGGCGCCCGTTGCCGAGATACCAACCAGGGCTAGGCCCGGTTGCGCCAGCGACGGATGCCGCCGGCCAGCCCGGCCAATCCCGCGCCCAGGAGTAGCACCGTGGCCGGCTCGGGCACAGTCGCCTGCTGCGCGTTCGTGACGAAGCCGCTCATGGCGGCCGTCTGCCCCGGGTTGATCGACAGGTCGTTGACGAAGAAGTCGAACGAGCCGGTGGTGGTCGTGCCGTTCGGGTTCGTGAACGAGAAGGTGAGGGTCTGCGGCGTGTTGTCGAAGTCGATGAACACCCCGCCGTTGCCCGTGCTCGTGACCGCCCCGACCAGCGTGGTAGAGAAGAGTTGCGAGCTGCTGGGGATGCCCGGCGGGGCGGTGAACGTCACCCGCAGCGTAAAGCTGTTGCCGTCGTAGGTGGCCTGCTGGTTAAGCAGGGTGAAGGAGCCGAGGTTGTCCACGTTCTGCGGCCCCGGCACCGGCTGCGGGTTGCCGCCGAAGGCGAAGAAGCCGCCGACGGTCGGGGCCGAGAACAGCGGGTTGCTGGCGGTCGTGCCCGAGAAGGTCGAGTTGCCAAAAGACAGGCCCAGCAGCGTGTCCGTCTGGTAGGCCGAGGTGTTCGGCACGGGCGGCGGCGGGCCGTTGAAGCGGCCGTTGGTGTGGCCGGCGATGTTCACCTCGTCGGCGCGCGCCGCCTGCTGCCCGGCGGCGAAGATGGCCAGCAGCGTGAGGCTGAGGGCAAGTGAGTTCAGTAGTCGTTGCATTGGGGGCCTCCAAATTCAGTAGCCGCACCTTAATTTATTCCCCTTGAATTGCGCTGCGCGGACGCCCGCGTCGCAGGCGTGCTAAGGCTAGGACTGAAGCGCGGGCGCGGGGCAATGCGCGGGTCGCTGAGGTAGCCGGGCAGAGCACTAACGGTCAGGCCGCGGAGAGTACGTGCTTCCCCCCCGCAAGTCAAGCGTTATTTCCGCGCCCGGATAGGCGGGGACGTTTACCGCTTGCGCCGGGGCACAGTCAGGCGCGTCGCCGCCGCCGCTTGCATCACGTCGTGTTCGGCCGACAGCCCCGACTGCCGCGCGACTCCGCGCGAAGTTTTGGGCTGAATCGGCAACACTGATCGGTTAGAATGCCGCCACTCGCGGGGGCGTCAGCCCGCAGGCGAGGCGCAAACCCTCCGCACCACACGTATGAGCATCACCCCCGGCACAACGCTCGGCCGCTACGAAATCCGCGCGCTGCTCGGCGCGGGCGGGATGGGCGAGGTCTATCTCGCCGAGGACACCGAACTCGAACGCCCCGTCGCCTTGAAACTGCTGCGCGCCGACGCCGCGACCGAGCCGGAATGGTTACAGCGTTTCGTGCAGGAGGCGCGCGCCGCCTCCGCCCTCAACCACCCGAATATCCTCACCGTCTATGAGATCGGGCAGTTGGGCGAGCGGCGCTACATGGTCACGGAGTTCATCCGCGGCGAGATGCTGCGCCAGCGCCTCACGCGCGCACGCCTCTCCCTGCGCGAGTGCTGCGACATCGCGCTGCAAGTCGCGGCGGCACTCGCGGCGGCGCACGAGGCGGGCATCGTCCACCGCGACATCAAGCCGGAGAACGTCATGGTGCGCCCCGATGGGCTGGTGAAGATTTTAGACTTCGGGCTGGCGAAGTTGACGGAGCGGCACACCGCCGGGCAGACGTTCGACCCGGCAGCGCCGACACGCGTCGGCGTCCACACCACGCCGGGCATGGTCATGGGCACGGCCCACTACATGTCGCCCGAACAGGCGCGCGGGCTTGAGGTGGACGAGCGCACGGACATCTGGAGCCTGGGCGTCGTGCTCTACGAACTGGTCACCGGGCACGTGCCGTTCGCGGGCGAGACGATGATCGACATCGCCGTCTCGATCCTCGACGGCGAGCCGCAGCCGCTCGCGGCCTACGAGCCGAACGCGCCCCCCGAGTTGCAGCGCATCGTCCGGAAGGCGTTGCAAAAGAATCGGGCCGAACGCTACCAGACGATCAAAGACCTGCTACTCGACCTGAAGAGCCTGAACCACGAGTTGGAACGGGCGCAAGAGCGGGAACGCTCCGGCCTGCCGCCCGCGCCCGTGTCGTCCACCGCCGCGCGCGCGCTGCCGACGCGCGGCGCGGCGACTGCCGGCGGGCACACGGCCAGCGGGCCGTCCGACCGCGCCGCCCGCCCGACTTCGTACTTCCTCGGCGGGGTCAGACGGCACAAGGCGGGCGCGCTGGTCGGGCTGGGGGTGCTGCTCGTCGTCTGCGCCGCGCTCGCGTACGGCGTCTACCGCTTCGCCATCGCCCGCGAAGCGGGCACACACTTCCAGGCCGGAAAATTTACGCCCGAGCGCCTGACCGTGACCGGCAGCGTGGATAACGTGAGCGTCTCGCCCGACGGCAAGACCGTCGCCTACGTGCTGACCGAAGGCGACAGGAGCAGTCTCTGCACGAGATCAGTCGAGACCGCCGGCGGGGGGGCGATTGTCCAACCGGGCAAAGGCATTTCGCTAAGCAACACGACCTTCTCCCCGGACGGCAATTACATCTACTACCTACAACAGGAAAAGGCGGGGCCGCCCGATCTCTACCGCGTTTCGGTGCTGGGCGGCCAGCCGAAGAAAGTGCTGACCAACATCAGCAGCCCCGTCACGTTCTCGCCCGATGCCAGGCGCTTCGCGTTCGTGCGGCAGGGCAATGACGAATCGAGTTTGATCGTAGCTAACGCCCCGGACGGCGGCGGCGAGAGTTTCCTGGCCGCGCGCCGGCAGGTGGAGCGGTTTCTTGAGTACGGCGCGTCGTGGTCGCCCGACGGCAAGACGATTGCCCTCGGCGCGCTGAACAAGGAGGGCCGCGCGACCGTGCTCGGCGTTGCGCCCGAGGGCGGGGCGGTCACGGTCCTCACGCAACAGAGGTGGGAACGCGTCGGGCGCGTGGCGTGGTTCGGGGACGGCCGCTGGCTGGCGTTCATAGCGACGGAGAGGGCCAAGCCGGACGCGCAAATCTGGCGGCTCTCGTACCCGAGCGGCGAGGCGCAGCGCATCACCAACGATCTGCACCGGTATAACTACAACAGCCTCAGCCTGACGGCGGACAACAGCGCGCTGGTGACGGCGCTGGAGCAGCGCACCGCCACCATCTCGGTCGCGCCGCTGAACGACCTCGACCACCCGCGGCGGCTCACGCCCGATAACACCTATGACGGCATCCACGGCGTGGCCTGGACGCCGGACGGCAGAAACATCGTTTACTTCTCCGCCCGCAGCGGCAACTATGACATCTTTGTCATGGACAAAGACGGCCAGACCTCCAGCCCGCTGGCCGCCTCGCCCGACTTCGATTGGTGCCCCGCCGTCTCGCCCGACGGGCGTTACGTCGTCTTCACGTCCAGACGCTCGGGCCAAGAAAACCTCTGGCGCATGAACATAGACGGCACTGACCAGGAACAACTCACCAACGGCGAGCCGGGCTATTACCCCGTCTTCTCGCCGGACGGGCGCTGGGTCGTCTATGTGGCCGGCGGCATCTGGCGCGTCCCGTTCGCGGGCGGCCAGCCCGAGCAGGTGAGCGGGGAGCCGGCAAACTACGCCGCGGTCGCGCCGGACGGCAAGCGGATCGCGTACTCCTCCAGCGACAAAAGCCAGGTCGGCATCATCGCCTTCGACGGCGGCGCGGAGCTAAAGACGCTGGACTTCAACCCGAACCCGGACACGAACCATGACCCGTTACTGCGGTGGCTCGACGATCAATCACTGCTCTACGTTGACGCGAGCCAGGGCGGCGCGAACATCTGGGTCTTGCCGCTCGACGGCAGCCGGCAGCCTTACCCGCTGACCCACTTCCCGGCGGAACAGCTCTGGTCTTTCGACGTAACGCCCGACCACAAGCAACTCGTTTACTCCCACGGCTCGGTATCAAAATACGCGGTGCTCCTCCGCGAAGAGAACGGCGACGGCACGCCGGTTCATTGACCAAACGATTCGGTGATAAAATCAACCCATGCGCGTCACCATCGGGCAGATCGACACGGCGAACGCTGTCAGGACAAACCGATGAAGGTGCGCGACGTGATCAAGTTGATCGAGAAGGACGGCTGGTATCGCGTCCTAACCGAAGGCAGCCACCGATAGTATAAGCATCCGGCCAAGCCGGGGCGCGTGACAGTCGCTGGCCACCCAAGCGAAGATATTCACCCGAAGACGTTGAAAAGCATTCTGACGCAAGCCGGAGTTAAGAAGTGAGGAGGTAGTGAGCATGCGTTACGCCATGATTATCGAACGGGGCGAGAAGAATTACTCGGCCTACTTACCAGATCTACCGGGTTGCATTGCAACGGGTAAGACCGTCGAAGAAGTTAAAGAGCGAATGAGTAAGGCCGTTGACTTGCACCTGCGCGGCATGCGCGAGGACGGCTTGCCGATTCCCGAACCGACCAGCCTGGCGGGGTACGTCGAAGCGGCTTGAGACTGCGGGGAAATGCTAACGAAGGTTAAGGACTACGATGCGCGTCACTATCGGGCAGATCAACACGACGAACGGCGACTACGCGGGCAACGTCGAGAAGTGCCTGCGCGCGATTGAGCGGGCGAAGCAAGACAAGTCTGATCTGGTCGTGCTGCCCGAAGTCGCGGTGCAGGGCTACATGTCGTTCGACTGGTTCATGGATCGCGACGTGATCGCGCACGTGACCGAGCCGCTGGAAAAGATCGTCGCGGCGAGCGCAGGCTTGACCGTCGTCGTCGGCACGGTGCGCCCGAACGAGTCGGCGCAAGGGCGAAAACTTTTCAACTCGGCCGCCGTCATCCGCGACAAAAAACTGCTCGGCTACGCCGATAAGACGCTGCTGCCCGAATACGACGTGTTCGACGACCCGCGCTACTTCGAGCCGGGGCGGGAGCGCCGGCTGTTCGAGCTTGACAGCACGCGCGTCGGCGTCGCCGTCTGTGAGGACATGTGGAACGACAAGACCTACTGGCGCGAGCGGCTCTACGCGAACGACCCGACGGACGAGTTGATCGCGCTCGGCGCTCAGGTGCTCGTCTCGATCAACGCGTCGCCGTTCAACAAGGGCAAGATGGGGCAACGCTGCCAGATGGTCGCGCACCGCGCGCGGCTCTCGCGCCTGCCCATCGTCTTCGTCAACCTCGTCGGCGCAAACGACGGCGTCATCTTCGACGGCGCGTCAATCATCACCGATCACAAGGGGCAGATCATCCTGCAAGCGCCGCCGTTCGCGGAGTTTTACGGCTCGGTTGATTTGGACTGCGACACGTGCGACACCTACTGCCTGCCCGGCGACGACATGCAGACCGTCCACGACGCACTCGTTCTCGGCATCCGCGACTACGCGCGCAAGAACCGCTTCGAGCGCGCCGTGTTAGGGCTGTCGGGCGGGATTGATTCGGCCGTGGTCGCCGCGCTCGCGTGCGAGGCCATCGGCGCGGCGAACGTGCTCTCGGTGATGATGCCCTCGCCCTTTTCCTCGCGCGGCAGCATCGAAGACTCGGTCGCGCTCGGCCAGAACTTAGGGATGCCCGTCGTCGAGCGGCCGATCTCGCAAGCTTACGAGGTGCTGGTCGAAGAGTTGGGTCTGCGCCAGCCCCGGACGGCGACGGAGGAACTCGCGCGGCAGAACACGCAGTCGCGCCTGCGCGGCAACATCCTCATGGCCATCTCGAACGCCGAAGGGCGGCTCCTGCTCTCGACCGGCAACAAGTCGGAACTCGCGCTCGGCTACTGCACGCTCTACGGCGATACGAACGGCGGTCTCGCCGTCATCGGCGACGTGTTGAAGACCGAAGTCTATGCGCTCGCGCGCTACATCAACCGCGAGCGCGAGATCATCCCTGCGGCGATCATAGACAAGCGCCCGTCCGCCGAGCTTGCGCCCGGCCAGTTCGACGATCAATCGCTCCCGCCCTACGACCAACTCGATCCGATCCTCAAGCTCTACTTCGAGCTGAAGGCCACGCCCGAAGAGATCATCCACGCGGGCCACGACCCCGCGCTTGTCTACGACGTGCTGAACCGCGTCGAAGCCCCCGCCAACGAGTTCAAGCGCCGTCAGCTCCCGCCCACCCTGATCATCTCGCGCAACGCCATCGGCATCGGCCGCCGCCGCCCCGTCACGCACCGCTACCGCCGCCACGTCCTCAAAGCGGTCGAGCGCGCCGCCGAATCGGCCGCGGATTGAGTCGCACCGGCCATTGTTGAACACGCGGGCCGGAATCCCCGCGCTCCCGGCGTCGTCTGGCACGCATGCTGCCTAAGTGTGTAGGACGTTGGGCGCGGCGTACATTTTCCACACAGGTGGGCCGCAGCCCAGGGCATTTGTGTCTGAAATTGAGTAACGACAAGGAGGGGTCTGAGTGATGAAAACTTTCAAGCGTTTGGCGTTGGGGGTGGGCCTGTCGGCCGTGCTGAGTCTGTCGGCGCTGGCCGGACAGAACACAAACAATACAAACGGCAACATGAACGGCAACGGGAACATGAACGGGCACACGAACCGGCGTAACCCGCATCCGCGCACGCCGCGCCGCGTGCACCGCGGGCGCAACACGCATCCGGGCACGCCGCGCGGGCCGATCAATACGAACGGCAACACGAACACGAACGACAACACGCGCTAGGCGCGTGCCGATGTGGGGCGCGGGCCAAGAGGCCCGCGCCCTTCGTACAGATGAAGCGGTGCGGCGCTACAGACTGTTATTAACTCTCCCTTCAATTCGTCGCCCGGCGGCCCATCAGGCGCGGCGGGCAAAAGGAGGAGTGAAGATGACAAGATGGTTTAAAGCTATGACCCTCGCGCTCGCGCTGCTCGTCGGCGTCGCACTGCCGGCCGAGGCACGCCACGGGCGCGGGCACGGCCGGCACGCGCGGCGCATAGGGATCACGCGTCACGTGAACAACGCGAACCCGACGCCGGGTGTCCCGCGGCGCGTGCGGCGTGGGCGCAACCTGACGCCGGGCGTCCCGCGCGGCCCCATCGGCAACAGGGTCGGCACATTGCCCATCATCCGCGACGGCCGCGGGCGTGGTCGCGATCACGACGACATGATCCGCACCGAGCGCGACCGCGACCGTGACCTGGCCGGCTCGGTCGGCCACGGCGTCGGCATGGGGCGTGGCGGCGGCCGCGGCCACGGGCGCAAGCCTTAAGGCGCACGGACGCTAGCGACAAAGACTAAAGGGGTGAACAGGCGTGACCGCTAAACACGGTCACGCCTGTTCATCTGGGCGCGTTCTTTTGTCTGCTTTAAGAGATTGTGACGAGCGCAGGCTCGTCGGCGCTCGCGTCCGCGTGGCCGAGCGCGGCGTCGAGTTCGGACTCCACGTCGCCGACCTGCGCGGTGAGGCGTTTGAAGTCGAACAGGCGCGGGTCTAAGAGATGCGAGGGCACGGCGTTGCCGAGCGCGGTGAGCATCGAGGCGCGGACGTTCGGTATCTCTTTCTCCAACTCGCTGACGAGGCGTTTGACGCGCGCGCGCTTCAGGTTCTGCTGTGTGCCGCAGAGGTCGCAGGGGATCAGGGGAAACTGTTTCTGTGCGGCGTACTCCGCGATGTCTGCCTCGCGGCAGTAGGCGAGCGGGCGGATGACCGTGTTGCGCCCGTCGTCGGAGCGCAAGACCGGCGGCATCGCCTTGAGCGTGCCGACGTAGAGGAAGTTTAAGAGGAACGTAGTGGTGATGTCGTCCGCGTGGTGGCCGAGCGCGATCTTGTTGCAGCCCTCTTCGACCGCCGTCTGGTAGAGGATGCCGCGGCGCAGGCGCGCGCAGACCGAGCAGTAAGTCTTGCCTGCGGGCACGAGCCGCTTGACGACCGAGTAGGTGTCGCGCTCGACGATGCGGAAGGGCACGCCGCGCGCGGTCAGATAGTCGGGCAGCACGTCGGCCGGGAAGTTCGGCTGTTTCTGATCGAGGTTGACGGCGAGCAGGTCGAAGCTGACCGGCGCGCGCTCGCGCACGTCGAGCAGCAGGTCGAGCAGCGTGTAGCTGTCCTTGCCGCCGGACAGGCAGACCATGACGCGGTCGCCGTCCGCGATCATGCCGAAGTCTTTGATCGCCGCGCCCATCTGACGCAGCAGTTTGGTTTTTATTTTGCTCTCGACAAACATCGCTGATGATTAACTTACACGGGATGCACGTAAGTATCGCTTAGACGCGGCGCAGGTTCAACCGGACGCGCCGGGCCGCAACGCCGTTGCAAGAATCTTTCAACCGGCATGCAACCCGCTGCCGACGGCGGCAGGGTATAGTTTCAACATCAAAGCATTCCTTCAGTGAGAGGAACCAGTCAGGAGGCGTTGGGCTATGGGGGAGCCTGGCGTCTCCTTTCTTTAACCGTCACTGCCGTGCGCCGGTGTTATAATTTTCGCCTCTCCTCTCTTGTCCCTGCGCAAAGCCCGCGGCAACCAACCGGCCGCGGCAAAACTAACAATGCCGAAGAGCAAGACCAAGAACTCGGAGGGTAAGTAAATGAGGAACAGTCTGTTGAAAGTTGCGTGGCTGACTTTAGTGGCGGCCTGCGTGTTGAGCCTGCCGTCGCTTGCGGCGGCGCAGGGGCGCGGGCGCGGCGGCGGCCCGCCGGCCGGTGGCGGCGGGCGCGGCATGGGCGGCGGGCCGCCGGCAGGCGTGGGTGTGGATCGCGGTCTCGGCAATGCGTCAGATCGTTCGGGCGGGCGCTCGGACGAGGGCTTAGGGCGCGCGTCGGAGCACTCGCGCGGACGTTCCGACGCGGGGCTTGAGCGCGCGCGCATGCAGCGCGAGAACGCCCGCCGCGCCGACGAAGAGTTGCGCGACCACCCCGACATGGCCGCGGGGCTGCACACGACGGCCAATGATCTGCGCGCCGGCTACCGCGCGGCGCTCGCCACCAACCCCGATCTCAAGTTCGGGCAGTACGTGGCGGCCACGCGGCTCGCGGCTAACTTGGGCGGGCGCTACCCGAACGTCACGCGCACCGCGATCTTGGCGGGGCTGGCCGCCGACAAGAGCATCGGGCGCACGCTGCGCGACCTCGGCGTGGGCGCGCGCGAGGCGAAGGACGCGGAGCGACAGGCCGAGCGCGAGATCAAGGCGAGCAAGGCTAAGCGCCACTCGTAACCGAGTCTGCGCGAGTGTAAAGCGAACGGGCAACCGCGACTCAAGCGCAGGTTGCCCGTTTTGTTATGTGCGGATGCGGCGTCGCCCAGTCAGCCTTTCTCTTGCAGGTGCGCGCGGAAGAAACCGACCGTGCGTTGCCAAGCGTCCTCGGCCGCTTCCTTGTTATAGACCTCCGGCCGGTCGTCGTTGAAGAAGGCGTGCTCCGCGCCCTCGTAGATGTGTATCTCTGCCGACTTGCCCAGTTCTTTCAACCTCGCTTCGAGCGCGCGCACCAACTAGGGTGTGACGAACGTGTCGCGGCCGGCGTAGAGGCCGAGCACGGGCGCGCGCAGGTTCTCCAAATCGTAATGCACCTTCGGGTGGCCGCCGTAGAAGACGACGCACGCGCCGACCTGTTCGTTCTTCGTCGCCGCGTAGAGCGAGAGCGCGCCGCCCATGCAGAAGCCGACCGTGCCGACCCGCTCGCTCGTCACGCCCCTGTGCGCGAGCAGGTACTGGATCGCGCCGCGCAAATCTTTCTCGGTCTGCGCAATGTCGAGCGCCATCATCAGCTTGCCCGCCTCGTCGGGCGAGGTGGCCGCGCGCCCGTGATAGAGGTCGGGCGCGAGCGCAACGAACCCGGCGGCCGCGAAGCGGTCGCACACGTTCTTGATGTGCGGCACGAGGCCCCACCATTCCTGTATCACGATCACGCCCGGCCCCTTACCCGACTCCGGCACGGACAGGTAGCCCTCGGTCGTCCCGCCGTTACTGTTGAACTGCACCGTCTCACTCGCCATAGTTCTGCTCCTCGTCCTGTTCGTGATGAATTGCAGGCGGGTAACATCCTACAGGGCCGGGCCACAAGTCAACGCCCGCCGCCGCTTGACTCTGCGCCCCGCGATCCAGAGAATAGGCATGGAATTTGCCGCCGCGGGGCCTGAACCTCACCCGAAGTTTGGGTGCAGCCGGGCAGCTTCCTCGTAACAAACCGTCCGTCGAGCGTCCTCGCGTGACCGCGCCGGATACCCTTCTCGTTCTAAGCTAAAAGGTGAAACAGATGTTTTCTCGCAAGTTCTTCCCCCTAGCGTGCGCGCTGGCGCTCGCGGTGTGTTCCCTCTGCGTCGCGCACGCGGCGGCCGGCGGCGAGTTGGCCGGCACGGTGACCGACCCGAAAGGCGCGGTCGTCGTTGGCGCGACCGTAACCGTGACCGACGCGGCCACAAACAAGACCTACACGGCCGTGACCGACGCGCAAGGCCGCTACAAGCTGTCCGTGCCGCCCGGCAACTACAACGTGAGCGTGGCGGCGCGCGGCTTCAACGACGCGCAGGTCGCGCACGTCGCGGTCGCCGAAGGCCAGACCGCGACCGCCGACGTGCGGCTCGAAGTGTCGGTCGAGCCGACGACCGTGCTCGTCACGGCCGCCAGGGGCGGCGCGACCGGCGACGCGGTCTATCAACAACTCCGCCAGCAGGGGAGCGGCGCGCAGGAGTTCGCCGGCCCTTACGCGACGGTCAATAACGTCGTCTTGAAGCGCGACGCCGGCACGTTTACGCTCAAGAGCGGCGAGTTGTACTTCGCCCCGCCGGTCGAGGGGCGCACCGTGGGCGCGGTCTTCATCGGCGAAGGCGAGTTCGCGCTAACGCCGCCGACCGAGGTGGAGAAACGCAGCCTCGCCATCTTCACCAAAGAGCCTTCCGTCACTGAGCAGTTCACGCAACTCGTCCTGCACTTCACCGACAAGACGTTCGACGAGATCAAACAGGCTACGGGCGTGACGATGGCGACGGGCGGCGCGCAGGCGGCGCGCGCCCGCGACCTCTACCGCGACAACCAGCAACTGCTGCGCAAAGAACTGCGCACCAACGCCGACCTGCGCACGCTCATCGATCTCTACAACCCGCAGCGCCCCGGCTTCTTCACCGCCTTCATCAACGGCAAGCGGTACAACAAGCTCGTCTTCTCGCTCGACCCGCTCGGCAACGGCGGGCTTGCGCCCGAAGAGGTGATGCTTTTCAGCTATGGCGAGTCGGACGGCGGCTTCTGGACTTCGTTCCACCTCGCCGACGAGTACCAGAACGGCACGGCCAATAGCTCGCAGGACACGCGCCTCTACGACATCACCGCCCACCGCATAGACGCCGCCATCTCCGGCACGAAGATCACCGCCACCGACGAGGTCTCGCTGCGCGGCCTCGTGCCCGGCACGCGCGTGCTGCCCTTCGATCTGTTCCGCACGTTGCGCGTGCAGAGCGTCACGGACGAGCGGGGCCAGGCGCTCCCGTTCATCCAGGAGGAGAAGGAGCAGGACGCGGACTTCGCCGTCATCCTGCCGCAGGGCCTCGCCGCCGGGCAGACCGCAAAGCTCACGATCCAGTACGCGGGCGAGGGCGCACTCCGCGATTCGGGCGGCGGCAACATCGTCCTGCTGCCGCGCTCGACCTGGTATCCGAACGGCGGCGGCGCGTTCGGCGACCGCGCCACGTTCGATGTGACCTACCACTACCCGAAGGGTTCCATGCTGGTCGGGACGGGCGCGCTCGCCGGGCCGGAGACCGTGGACGGCGATCAGAAGGTGGCCCGCTGGACGAGCGGGCAGACGGAGCTGGCGGTCGCCGGCTTCAACTTCGGCCGCTTCAAGAAGAAGGAGTTGGCCGACAAGGACACGGGCCTGAACATAGAGTTCTACGCCAACACCGAGCTGCCGAACGAGATTCGCCAGCTACAGGTGCAGCTCGAAGAGCAGGAGCGGCAGGGCGTCAAGACGGGGACGACGCTGGGCGCGATCTCGACGGCGCAGATGGCCGACCAGTCCATCAACGAGGCGAAGAACTCGGTCATGCTCTACAACGCCTTCTTCGGCAGGACGGCCTTCACGCGCGTGGCCATGTCGCAGCAGCCGTTCGCCAACTTCGGGCAGGCGTGGCCGACGCTCGTCTATATGCCCTACACGGCCTTCTTCGACGTGACGCAGCGCGCGCAACTCTTCGGCTCGCGCGGCGGCACGGACAACTTCTGGCGCTACGTCGCGCCGCACGAGGTGGCGCACCAGTGGTGGGGGCACACGGTCGGCTGGTCGAGCTACCGCGACCAGTGGATGAGCGAGGGTTTCGCCGAATTCTCCGCCTCGCTCTACGTGCAGTACGTCCGGCACGAGCCGGACAAGTTCGTCGAGTTCTGGGAGGAGCAGCGCCACCGGATCGTGGACGCGACGCCCCAGACCAAAGACATCAGGCCCTACACCATCGGCCCCGTCACGCAGGGCTTCCGCCTGAGCAACCCCAAGACGCGCGCTGCCTACCAGTTCCTCGTCTATCCGAAGGGCGCGTACATCCTGCACATGCTCCGCATGATGATGCGTGAGCCGAGCGCGGCGAACGGCGACGGGAAGTTCCAGGCCATGATGCAGGACTTCATCAGGTCGCACTACAACAAGGACGTTTCGACCGAAGACCTGAAGGCCGTGGTCGAGAAGCACATGACGCCGCAGATGGACTTGGCGGGCAACGGGCGCATGGACTGGTTCTTCGACGAGTACGTGTACGGCACGGAGATGCCGAGCTACAAGTTCGAGTACCAGATCAGCGGCAACACCATCTCGGGCCGCATCACGCAGTCGGGCGTGTCGGACAACTTCCGCATGCCCGTGCCCATCTACCTCGACTTCGGCAAGGGCTGGGTCGCGCTGGCGTCGGTGCGCATCACCGGCAACAAGACCATCGAAGTGCCGCCCATCGAGTTGCCCGCCGCCCCCAAGCGCGCGGCGGTCGCCGCCTACAACGACGTGCTCGCGCTCAGCGTCGAGAACAAGAAGATGTAAAAGAGTCGGGAGTCTAGAGTCGGGAGTCAAAGGCAAGTAGGCTTTTGACTTCCGACTCCCGACTCTAGACTCCCGACTTTCTTTCGTCTATCATCACGGCCACGTTCAAGCGCCAGCCGGCGCGCGCCCGCCGTCGTAAGCCGTGGCAGACGCACGCCCGCCAGCCTGTCTTTCATTGTTCTCAGAACGCCCTTGGGACGGTGCGTCGCAAGCGCCGAGACCGTGCCGCGTCCGCCGCCCGCGGCCGCCGCGGCGATAAACCTCGGAGCGCCGCGCGCCGACATTCAGCGGAGGATTGAAGATGTTCAGACCGGGACGAAAAGATCAGCCGGAACACCCGACCGAGCAGCCGCCGGCCTACGGCAGCACCACGCCGTCAGCGCCGCAGCCGGGCACGGACGTAAACCGCGCCAGCAGTAATAACACCCCAGACACCGGAGCACGCAACGTGATGAGCAGCGACGCACAGGCAAACACGGCGCGCGCCTACAGCGAGAGCGAATCGCTGGCGCGCGACATCAAGGAGGGCACACTGAGCGGGTTCGTCGGCAACGGCACGACGCTGACGGGCGAGGCGAATTTCAAGGGCATGCTGCGAGTGGACGGCCACCTGTCGGGGCGCGTCAGCTCGCAGGACGGCACGCTCATCATCAGTTCGGGCGGGCAGGTGGACGCCGACATCGAGGTCTCCGTCGCGCAGATTTACGGCACGGTCAACGGCGACATCATCGCCACGAAGCGGATCGAGTTGGGCCGCGTCGCGCGCGTCACCGGCAACATCCAGACGCCCGCGCTCGTCATCGAGCAGGGCGCGATCTTCGAGGGCAGTTGCCGCATGCAGCAGTCGCGCGACGCGCAGGCGCAGGAGGAGAAGCGCGCCGCGTCCGCCACCGGCGGCACGACGAGCACCGGCAGCACCGGCGCTTCAACGCCGACCGGCAGTAGCAGTGCCGGCAGCAGCACCGGCGGTTCGCCGAGCAGCGCGCCGAAGCCAGACGCCGCCAAGCCCGCCGACACGAACACCGGGCAGCCCGGCGCAACCAAGCCCGCGCCCGTCATCACCTAAACCGCGGCCCCGGCACGGAGCGGCAGAAAGTAGCCCACGGCGCTGGGCCGTGGGGACAGGTCGCATTAGAAAATAGAAAGCCCCTGGAAGGGGCGAAAGAAACGCAACTCGCATTTCTTTCGCCCCTTCCAGGGGCTTCGATCTTTATTGACACCTTGATCCCACGGCTGACGCCGAGGGCTACATTCTGCCGCCCGCTGGCGCGGGCTAAACTCTGCCGCCCACTAGAGCAGCTTTCGTTTGAGTTTACCTGTGTGCGCTTATGCTGGGAGCGCGGGCGCGCGCGCCCGCCAAGCGTGCTGCCAGCACGCTCACAGGTTTCTTCATCCTCCAAGCTTAAGTGTAGCTCGGCTTCCGTTCGCGCTTATGCGCTCACGGCGGGCGGGACGCCCGCGCTCCCAGCAACAGGCAGCTTTGATAAACTCGGCAGCAAGCCGCTCTACGAGGGCTGTGGCCTATCGCCCTTGACGCGGGCTGGCGTCAGGGCTTCGCGTTCATGCTGCGCCACTCGCCCGATTGGATGAAGCTCGCCCAGTAGAACGGGTGGCTGCGGTCTTCGGTCTGGGCCTGAGGTTTTATCTCACTCCCCAAGCCGCGCTGCGCGCCCGCCGCGACCGCGCCCTGCGGGCCGCTCTTGATCATCGCAAGCTGCACCTGCCGGAGCGCCTCTGTCCGCCCCTCGCCCGCTTGCAGCCGCTTGTAATACGCGACCATCAGATCGCGCGTCGCCGCGTCCGACACCTGCCACAGAGACATCACCTGACTCTCCGACCCGGCCAGCACGAGCGCGCGCCGGAGACCGTAGACGCCTTCGCCGCTCTGCACGCGCCCCAAGCCAGTCTCGCACGCGGAGAGCACGACGAGCTTCGTGCCCCAGAGGTCGAGCGCGGAGGCTTCGAGGGCGGTGAGCACGCCGTCCTCGCCGCCCGCGCTCTGGCGCGCGTTCGCCCCGGCGAGCGCGAGGCCGGAACGCAGCAGCGGGTTCTCGCCCGGCAGGGGCGCGGGTGTCGCGCCGCCCGCAGCGCCGCCGAGCGAGACGCCGCGCGCGCCGTCGCCCGCGCCCGCGCGCGGCAGGTCGGGCAGGAAGAAGCCGTGCGTGGCGACGTGCAGGACTTGCGGGCCGCTCAACTGTTTGAGCGCCGCCTCGGTCGCCTGCGCGCCGGTCAGCAGCTTCAGCCCCGGCATGATCGTGCTGAGCGCGCGTCCCTCTTCGGCCGTGCCGGGCAGGCGCGTGAACTGCGCGTTCGTGAAATCGGCCGCGCGCCGGCCCGTGCCGCGCTGCGCGTCGCCAGCGGCCGGGCCTTGTGCGCCGCCCGCGTCGAACGATGGATCGGCGACGACGACCGCGCCCTGCTTGCTGTCAGTCTTCACGGCGAGGCGCAGCAGGTCGCGCCCGCTCGTCAGGTAAGTGATCGCGTAAGTCTCGACCAGATATTTATTCTGCTCGTCCACGAGCGCGCCGAAGGGGATGAGGTTCAAAGCGCCGTCGGGCGAGAGGAAGAGTTGCTGCGCGTCGCCGACGAGCCGTCGCACGGGGCGCATGACGCGTTCGTCGAGCGCGCGCGCGAGTTGCTGCGCGTCGGCGCGGCGCGGGTTGGCGAGCGCGTCGCGCCAGTTCGAGATCGCCTGATCGAGCGCGGCCGCCTCGCCCAACTCGACCCAGGCGGGCGCGCCCGTGGCGCGCAGCACGTAGGCGGCGTAGCGCGCCGCGCCGAAGCGTTCCTGCCGGTTGCGCCCCTGCGGGTTGTACGGGCGATAGACCGCGAACTCGACGAGCGCCGCGCCCGCGGGCAGCGCCTGCTGCACGGCTTCGAGTGTGACGGGGCGCGACTGCGCGCGAAACTCCGTGCTGCGCGCGCTGATCTGAGCTTGCAGTTCGTCCACCTCGGCGTTGAGCCTGGAGAGCCGCGCCTGGTACTCGGCCGCCGACTGCTTCCCTGCCCCTTTGAGCACGAGCGCGGCTAGTTCGGCGTTCGCGGTCGAGAGCCGTTCGAGCAGGGCGCGGTCTTCGGGCTTGAGCCGGCGGCGCAGGGCGGCGATCTGATCGCTCATCGCGTCGAGCACGCGCCCCTTGCGCCGCAGGATCGTGGTGAGCGCGAGCCGCAGCGCCGCCGCGCTCGTCGGCGCGCCCACGGCGTGCAGCGCGATGGTGTAGTCGTTCTCCTCCGTGAGCGTGGCTGCGAAGAGGCGCTTCTGCTCCTCCGAGCCGGTCGAGAGCGCGAGCGCGAGTTGCCGCTCGCGTATGTCGTTGGCGCGCGCCTCGGTCTCGACGGCGTGCGCCATGTCGCCCAGCGCGTAGTAGTCGGTCGAGAGGTTGCTCAGGATGAGCGCGACGTTCGGGTGGTCGGGCCCGTAAGCCTTCTCGTAGAGGCGCAGCGCGCGCTGATGCAGTGCCAGCGCCTGCGGGGCGTCCGTGCGCGCCAGCATCAGGCTGCCGATGTTGTTCATGGCGAGCGCCACGTCTGGACTTTCGGGGCCGGAGAGTTTGGCGTAGATGGCCTGCGCGCGGGTGGCGAGCGGGATGCCGCGTTCTGGCTGCCCGGCGGAGCGGTAGATCGCGGCCAGGTTGTTGAGCGTGGTGGCGACCGTCAGGTGTTCGGGGCCGAACTTCTTTTCGAGGATCGTGCGCGCGCGCTCGTTGAGTTGCTCGGCTTGCGCGAAGTCGCCGCGATCCTGATAGACGAAGGCGAGGTTGCTTAGGGACTGGGCCACGTCCGGGTGCTCTGGCCCGAGCGCACGTTCGCGGATGGCGAGCGCGCGGCGGTAGAACGTCTCGGCGCGCGCCATGTCGCCCTTCTCCATGTAGAGTTGCGCGACGTTGTCGAGGTTCGAGGCGAGCGACGGGTGATCGGGGCCGAGTGCGCGTTCGTTGATCGCCAGCGCGCGCTGGTAGAACTGCTCCGCCTGCGGGTAGTCGCCCCGGTGGCGGTAGAGCGACGCGAGGTTGTTGAGCGCCGTGGCCGTCTCCGGATGGTCGGGCCCCTTCGACTTCTCAAAGGCGGCGAGGGCGCGGCGCAGGATCGGCTCGGCGCGCGTCGGATCGCCCTCGGCGTCGTAGAGCACGCCGAGGTTGCCGAGCGTGACGGCAGTGTCCGGGTGGTCAGCGCCGAGCGCGCGTTCGCGGATGGCGAGCGCGCGCTGCAACAACTTCTCCTCCCGCCCGTAGTCGTTCTTCGCGTCGTAGAGCAGCGCGAGGTTGTTGAGCGCGTTGGCCGTCGCGGGGTCGTCCGGCCCTTTGGACTTTTCGAGGATGGCGACCGTGCGGCTAAAGAGCGGTTCGGCCTTGTCGTAGTCGCCCGCCTCGTAATAGACCGTGGCCAGGTTGTTGAGCGGCGCGGCAAGCGTCGGCTCGTTCGCGCCCTTCAACTGCTCGGTCATCGAGACGGCGCGTTCCAGCAGCGCCGCGGCACGCTCGTAGTCGCCCGCCGCGCGCTTCAACTCGCCCAGCACGTTCAACGACCCGGAGACGAGTTGGACTTTCATCTCCGCCGGCAGATCGAGCTGCGCCGTCTTCTCCGCCAGCGCGAGCGCACGTTCGGCGAGCGGCACGGCCTCGCCGTACTTGCCCGCGTTACGCAGACTCACGACCTGCTGCGTCAGACTCGTTATCTCCGTGAGCGCCGCCGACAACTGCTCCAAGGCGGCCGCTGACGGCGGGTTGTCGGCGCTCGGCGTCGGGTTAACGGCCGCGGCGGCCGGCGCGCCGATGCTCAGCGTGCGCCGGAACAAATCCCACGCGGGCGCGAACTGCGCGGCGGCGTTCGACGGCTGCCCCGTCACGACGATGACCAGGTGCTTCTTCAGCACCAACACGAACGCGTCGAAGGCAATCGCCTCGCCACCCGCCGACACGAGCCAGCGGTCGCCCTCCACGCCCGCCCCGCCCACCTCCGCCCGCGTCCGCGTGCGCTGCACCTGCGCGCCCAGCGCCTCATACGGCTGAATAAACTGCTCAATCAGCGGCTGCACAATACTCGTCCGCGCCGCCTGTAACAACACCGTCTCATTCCCCGCCCCCACCTCATCCGTCGTCCGCCGCGACACGTACAACGCGATCCGCGCATCCAGCCCCGCGCGCGCAACGATGAACCCCGGCAAGTCCGGCGTACTCTGATCCGGCGTCACCACCCACCCCGCCGGATAATCAAAATAGACCGGGTCACTGGCAAAGTGCTGCACGCCCTGTGCGAGAACAGCACCTCGCGCGAAGCCACACGGCGCGCTCGTTGCTGACGAATAACTTGCGCATGGAACTGCCGCCACGCGCGGCCACACACCGAACACCACGACCAGCAGCGCGAGCGCCTGCCGACACCGCCTGACGCGTCCTCTCGTTCTCATCACGGCCGACCTCTCCGGCTACTACCCGCCGCCGACTTTCTTCTTCAGCCTCTCCACTAACTCTCGCGTCTCCGCTAAATCCTTGTCCCGCAGTCTCTCATAGATCGTTAGCGCCTCTTGCGCCAGTGGCAGCGCAAGGTCAGGATGCCTCTCCTCTTCATGCACGCGCGCGAGTCCGTAAAGGTCTAAGGCAATCAAATCTTGTCGGCCAACTTCACGCGCCAACTGCAACGCCTTCTCGTACCACTCGCGTGCCTCTGTCCAACGTTCGTAGTCGAGCATGAGTTCGCCCAAGTTTACTGAGATATTTGCTTGCGCCTCTTTATAGTTCAGCTTCTCTGCCAGTGCTAGGGCTTCATGGTAATACTGATCTGCTTTATCATACTGCTTACGTTTATGCTCCAGTGTGCCCAAACTGTTGAGCACCGTCGCTATCTCGTCTTCATTATTCAAGTCGCGCCAAATCACCAAAGCATCCTGAAACAACTGTTCCGCAGCATCGTAGTCTTTTTGCTGGTGTGCTAGAAGTCCGCGCATGCGGATGCAAGTTGCCTGCTTATGTTTGCTCCCGCCCTGTGCCCATGCTTCGGTGCAGCGGTCTGTCCAACGCACAGCTTCGTTGGTGTTGGCGCGGTTATAGTGCATCCACGCCACTTGATACGCCCGCGCGCCCGCCTCGCTCCAGTCGTTTAGTGCGCGCATCGCCTTATATGCTCGCGCACCCAACTGCACGAACTCCTCCCAGCGTCCACTAAACCAGAGAAATCGAAAAAGCGCACTCGCCAAATCGTCCAACCTTCGCGCTGCATACTTATCGCTAACCATTTCACCCTGCACCGCCGCCATCTGCCATAGCCATTCCGCCGCCGCATTTAGATTCATCCACTCAGCTTCGAGACGGTTGTAGGTCTTATACCTTTCACCGCCCTCGCCGCCATATCGCTGTGCATAAGCCACCCAATATCCGGCAAAGCGCATTCCAGTCGCGCGCGCGATTTCCGCGTCCGACAGCAGTTCATCGCGGACGAAGTTGCGCGTGAGCGGGTGCAGGGCGTAGCGATCCTCGTTTGCCAGCACATCAACGAGCGAGAGCGCGCTCAGGCGATCAATCGTCGTCTCAAGCGCGTTGCGAGATAGTTCGGCAACTTCCATCCACGCCTCGAATGTGGCGGACGGGACGAAGAACGAGAGGGCGCGGAGCGCGGCGTCGTCATTTGTGGTCAACTCGCGTCGCGCCTCTTGAAAGATGAATCGCTGCAAATCAGCGTCGCGGTTGCCGCGCAGCAAGTCCAGCGCGCCGTCGAACGTCAGTGCCGCGCGCACACGCACCAAGCCCAGCGTATGCACCAGTGCCAGCGGCGACCCCTGCGTCTCGTCGTATAACTCTCGCCAGCGCCCTTCACCAGCGCGCCGCAGTTTGTGCGCTACTTGGGGATCGCGTGCCATTTCGCTTTCAATGATGGCGCGCGCAGCCTCCCATTCCAGCTTTTCCAGCCGTAGCCAGACCGCACCTTCGCCACCGCGCCGACGGCTTGTGATAATCGCTTTGCAACCAAGCGGCAGTCTACGCAGGTAATCTGCCAGCACTTCCTGCTCTTCTTTCGCTAATGTTTCGAGGTTATCGTAGATGAGCAGGGCACGTATCTCGCGTAACGCTTCGAGTAGTTCGCGGCGTTTGTCGTCGCCCGCCAACTTTGCGATGTCCGGCCGGTTCAACACGCGCGCGGACTCGTTCAAAAATTCATCGAGCGTGCGCGCGGCGGGCTTCAACTCGCGGATGCGCTCCGGCTCAAGGATGTTTTGCTTGGCGCTAACGAAGATGAACGCTTCAAACAGCCCGCTCTCTTTGCAGCGATACGCTGCTTCGACCGCCAATGCACTCTTGCCAATGCCGCCAATGCCGTCCAAGAGCACGCCCCACGTCCGATCTTCAGGACTGAGCGCGCGCTGCACAATGTCCATTTCCCTGTCGCGTCCAAAGAACGGCGCGCGGCGCGGTAGGTTATCAGGAATCTTGGGCGCGAATGCTTGCACCGATTCGGGCGCGACAGGCTTACCCTTGATTTCCTCGGCGTATTCGAGCAAGAGCCTTTGCAGATTGTCGAGCAGCAACCTCTCAAACGATTCGGTAGTATCGAACGATTGATATAGACCTGGGTGCTTACCCTTGGGCAGTTCGAATTGCGAAAAGAATTCTTTTACACGCTTGAATTGATCTGGATCAAGGGCATCGAGGGTAACAGGGCGGATACACCGGTATATCATGATGCGCGGCCTTTGGTACTGCCGCCACAAGCGATATGCGGTCTTGAATTCTTCCTCAGTGCCTGAAAGATTTTCTACTTGCGCTTGCGATTTTCCGCCGACTGACGGCACACCAAAACGGTGCCACAGGATTCCGATGCATACGTCCCATTCTGATAGCTTGAGTCGCTTGAGGATGACTTGCTGTGAGCGGCCTAAGTCAGCCACGCTCGTCTGCCAGTCGGTCACGTCGAGCACAATGTCGAGACTATGGGCAAGCGGTTTCAGCATTGAAACAACAGTTTCGACCTTACCACGCTCGGCGGACGTGTCCGCTGATGATGCTACAAAGATTCTCAGTTTGTGCATATGAGTCCTACTAATGCCTGTGCGAATAATTGATACTCGGTTTATTGGTATACCGCACTATCAAGTAGCTTTGAATTTCGCTCGGGTTTTCTTGGGCTGCCGAGGGCGCATTTTAAAAAGCAACTGACCTAAATGCCTGCGCACTATTCTTTCGAAATCTGCCTGCTCCTTATATTCGTGGTAAAGGCACGGATTTTTACCTGCTGGCGAGAATCCCTTAAAAAACTTTTTGACTCGCTCAAGTTGTATGACATCAATTTGATCTGGCGATATTTCCCTTTTACACCAATAAAACATCACTTGCGGGCGCTTATATTTGCCCCATAGGCTGTATGCCGCTCTGAACTCTTCCTCAGTACCGGAAAGATAATTTCGGGCAGAGCCAGTTATTTTTTTTTGGGGCGGTGTGCCAAAGCGATGCCACATGATTCCGACAAATACATCCCACGTCTTCGGCTTGAGGTTATCTAATATCACCTTCTCAGGTCGCCCTGCGCCAGGCAAAATATTTGGCCAATCCAGCAACTCCAACGTAATGCCTAATTCATCGGCCAGCCACTCTAAATCTTCTTTAATGACCGTTGCCAAGCGTACCCTCTCCGGCTCAACATCAGACGGGCAAGAGATAAAGATTCGTAGCTTCCGGTAAAGTTTGTCGTTAGCCATATGCTAGTCCTGTGTTGTGGTGTGAGGCGGTCATGGCTGCCAGCGATGCGGCAAAAATTCGTAGCTTCTTCATCGGCAACCTCGCGCCCGTAATTTTGGGCTTAGTTAACCTGTTGCCTGTTGCTGTGCCTTACTATAAGCGCGCTGGCGCATGCTACTCCAAATGACATGCCCAAGATTTCCACCTTGTGTTGTTGAGTTAAGTTTGACATAGGCGTGATGTGGGAAAGTTAAATTGATATGCCCCCGGTAGGACTCGAACCTACAACCCTCAGATTATGAGTCTGGTGCTCTAACCATTGAGCTACAGGGGCGTGAAATGAGCGGCGCGCGTGGAGCGAAATTATAAGGGCGCGATTTAATGGTTCGCAACCGCGCGCTCAATGGGCAGGCGCGTCAGATCGATCAGCTCAAGCTCGTTCGAGAGGTAGTTGGAGACGAAGAGGGTGCGCCCGTCGGGCGACTGGCTGATCTGGCGGGGGAACGCGCCGGCCTTGATGCTGCCGAGGACGGCGGCCGCGCCGTCGGCGACTTTGGTGGCGTCTATGACGGTCAGGGTCTGCCGCGCGTTGCGGTCGTTCGAGAAGCGGTTCGAGTTGGTCACGATGATCTGGCGGCCGTCGTTGACGACGGCGACGCCGACGGGCGACGTGCCGACGGGGACTGTGCCGACGAGTGAGCCGGCCGCGTCCGTCTGGAATTTCGCCGTGTCGAAGGCGAGCACGGCGTTGCTGTTGCGCGCGGTGACGTAGGCGCGCGCGCCGTCGGGCGAGATGGCGAGACGCACGGGGCTGCACCCGGCGGGCACGCGCGCGGCGATTGAGTTCTTCGGGTCGGTCTGGGCGCGCGCCACATCCACGACGATGATCGCGCCCTTGGGGTTACGCGGCTGGGCGGTCGCCGGGTCTGCGCCTTCGGGCTTGCACTCGACGGGCCAGTTGTAGTCCTTAGGCGCGACCTGGCTGGTCGTGTAGAGCCAGCGGCCATCGGGCGAGAAGGTGAGCGCGATGGGCGCTGCGCCCGTCGGAATCTTGCCCACGATGGCGCTCTCCTTGAAGCCTTCGGCGCGCGCCTTTTCCAGGTTGATGACCGTGATGGCCTGCACCGCTTCGTCGCTGACGAAGAGAAAGCGGTCGTCCGCCGTGACGTTGACATAGACGCTGCCCGGAAACTCGCCGTCGCTGATGTAGCCGAGAATGGGGTCGCCGTGCCCGTTGATCATCTTGGCGGTGTCCATGAAGACGACGTAGTCGTCGTCCGCGACGATCAGCAACTTGCCGTCGTGCGTTAGCACGGAGCCGGTCGGGCTGCCCTCGACGGTGAAGACCTGTCTGAGTTTCAACTGCCCATCCGCGCGGCTGAAGAGTGCGATGCCGTTGAGCGATCTGGGATTTGCGGTCGTCACCGACACGAACAGCCAGCAGCCGTCACCGGACGCTACGGGGTTGAAGGGGTGGCCGGGCAGGGGCACGAACGTGATCGGCTCGGCGGCGGCGGCGTTGCAGCGCGAGACCGGCGGCTGTGCGCTGCGTTGTTGCCCTGCGACGGTCGCGGCCAGCAGTAACAGACAACCGACCGCGAGCATGTAGGTCGCGGGCATACTTTTCACTCGGCAGTTCATCTTCGGCCTCCTCGTGTGCTGACAAAGTTCGTGGCTCGTTTCCCCGCCCCTCGCGCTCGCCCTGATTCGGTTGCGCGCCCGCCGCCGCCGCTCACAGGGGAGGCGCGTGGCCGCCGCGCTCGTCCTCCTCGTCCCAGTCGGACTCTGCTTCGCGCCTGCGCTGCTCCTCCGCTTCCGCCGCCTCCTGTTGCCGCCGCCGCTCGTCGTCCTCGGCCTCTTGCTGCCGGCGCGCTTCGTCCTCCTCTTCCTGCCGCCGACGCCACTCGATGTTCTGCCGCCGCCACTCCTCTTCCTCTTCTTCCTCTCGTCGGCGTCGTTCGTCTTTACGGTCGTCGTTCGGCCACATTGCCTCACCGCCCTTCCTGATTCTCGCGTGCGACTTAGCGCGCCGCCTCGTAAGCGGCCGCCGCGATCTCGCCGAGCGCCTGGCCGGTGACGCGTTTGATGGCGGCGCTCTCCGGCGGGACGGAGACGTTGTTGACGTAGATGGCGAAGGCGAGCCGCTCGCCCCGCGCCGTCGTCATGTAGCCGGCGAGACCTTTGCCGGTGACGAGGATGCGGCCGTTTAGACGGTCGCCCGTGCCGAATGTTCCCGTCTTGGCGTGGACGTGCCCGGCGGCCGGCGCGGCCGGCTGGATGTCGAAGAGCGTGCCGTCGCGCCCCAGGATGGGCAGCGCGTTGTAGAAGTCGGGGAAGTTTTTCTGCCGCGCCATGTGCGCGAGGAAGCTGCACATGAAGGCGGGCGTGAAGTGCGCGTCGCCGCCCGCGCCGTCGGACTGCTGCGCGCCGGTCAGGTCGAGACCCGCGCGCGCAAGATAGTCGTGTTCGAGATCGAAGCCGTCGCGCGTCTCGTCCTGCGGCGCGAGCAGCGCCTTCATGAGCATCGGCGTCGCGCTCGCGTGCAGGTTCTGGCTCACCTTCAGCGTGACCTTGACCTCCTCTTTGTAAGGCGGCGACGTGTGCTCGGCCACCAGACGGTCGGGCTGATACGAGGCGGCCAAAGCTTTGAAGTCGTGCTTCGCGTCGGCGGCGCTCAACTCGACCTGCACGCCCTCGGCGCTGAGCGCCTCGACGAAGACGAACTCGGCGAAGCGGCTCGGCACGGGCACGGCGTAGCTGTAGAGGATCGGCGGCGTCCCAGCGGGGAAGTTGCCCGTGATGGTCACGGTGCGCGAGCCGTCCGGGTTCGCCACGTCCCTGCTCCAACGTATCTCCGGCTTCGAGTTGGCCGCGCCCGTCTTCGCCTGGTTGACGAAGCTCACGTAACGGGTCGCGGGCGACTGCGCGAAGACGACCGGCGCACCGACACTCGCGCCGGGGCCGATGGTCACGTCCACGAGGTTGTCGTTGATCATGATGGGCGAGATGACGACGCCCGTACCCAACTCGCGCTCGCCTTCGGGGAAGAGGCTGTGATCGATGACGACGCGCCCGCGAATCCGCTTGACGCGTTGCGCGGCGACTTGATGAGCCAATCGCTTGACGACGAGCAGCGGGTCGCCCGGCACGGCGCGCGTGTGCGGGTCGGCGTCGTAAGAATGATCTTCGTTCTCGAAGGCGAGCGTGCCGTCGTCGCGCAGGCGGCCCGACAGGTTAGGGTCGCCGCCCGCGACGACGACTAGGTCGCCGTCGAGCGTGCCGTCCGCGTTGATCTCGCCCGTGCGATAGAGGCGCGTGTGGAAGCGGTAGTCCGCGCCGAACAGTTCGAGCGCCGTGCCTTCGGTCAAAAGCTTTGTGGTCGAGCCGGGCACGAACAGCTTGTCCGCGTTGAGCGCGTAGACGACGCGCCCCGTGTCGAGCGCGTAGAACTCCACGCCGAAGAAGGCGTGGCGAAACTCCGGCCGCGCCATGATGGCCTCGACGCGCGCGGCGAAGCTGCGCTCGCTCTGTGCGGCGGCGGCGGCCGTGCGCCGCGGTGTCTGCGCCGCCACCCGCGCCGGCAGCGACGCGCAGACGAGCGTGAGGGCGAGGCACAGTCTAAGCGACATCCGCATCTTTGTTCTCCCGCGCGCCGTTCATACTGTCCAACACACGTTCGAGCTGGCGCAGGTGACGCGCCTCGTGCGCGCCGACGAAGGCGAGCCACTGGTAGAGGTTGAGCGGGCCGAAGGCGGGGTGCGGGTAGGTGGCGCTCGCGCCGTCAACCGCCTCGACGCGCGGGCGCAAGGCGTTGAGCGCGGCGCGCGACTCGCGCATCTGCGCGAGCGAGTCGGTGATGCGCGCGCCGCGCGGGCGGGCCTCATCCGGCGCGTTGAACTTCTGCCGCGCCTGCGCGGCAAACTCGTCGAGCGAAAACGGCCGCATCGGCGGCGGCGTGCCCGCCCCTTCGCTTTCGAGCTTCTTCAACATCACCTGGAACAGACCAGTCAGCCGGCGTTCGATCAGCGCCAGGTGCTCGACGATCTCCGCGGGCGACCACGCGCCCTCGGCCGCACGAAAGCTCTGCTGCGCCTCGTCCAACCCCTCTGCGCGCGCCACCAGCCTGCCGCGTATCTCGTCATTCGCGGCGAAGATGTCCGCGACCGTGTTGTATGTCATCGGGGGATCTCCTGTAAGTGAGCAGTGAGCAGTCAGAACAGTTTTTCACTGCTCACTGCTTACTGCTCACCGCTTACTTTCAGTTCAGCACCGCCGCCTGCGGGCTGAGGTGTAAGACGTGCCAGCGCAGGTAGCGGCGCACCTCTTCGTTGTTTTGATAGACGCGGACGAAGCCGGTCTGCACCAGCAGCGTCTCCGGCTGCGGCCATTCGAGCCGCACGATTGGGTTGAATGATAAGGGCGCGCTGCCGGCCTGCGGCTGAGCCGGCGCGGGCGTTTGATTCGTCGTGTTGCTCGCGCCCGCCGCGCCGCCGGCCGGTAACTTTTGCGCGTCGTAGGTCGCGGAGGCGCTGAGCAGCGGGTCGCGCAGGGGCACGAGTGCGCCGGTCGGCTGGTCGCCCGTGGCGTCGTAGATGAGCACGTCCGTCTCACTCGCCGCCGCGACCTTCGCCGCGTCCGGCGACCAGACGGGCAGCGCGTCCATCAGGCGGTCGTCCAACAGCCGCTCGCGCCCGTCGCGCTCGATGAGACGGGGCCGGCCCGCGAGCAGCTTGTTCTCGTTGATGCGCGCGGCAAGTTCCGCCTCGGTGCAGGCGAGCGCGACGAGCGCGTGCCCGTCGGGCGACCACGCGAGCGAGAAATAGACCAGCCCCTCGCGCGTGGTGAGCGGGCGCAGATTGAAGCCATCGCGGTCGCAGAGATAGACCTGCTCGGTCGTGAACATCTGCACGGGCGGCAGGAGCGGCTGGACGGTGGGCGTCGCGGCGGCGTTCGTGTTGTCGCCGCCGGGCGCGGCCGTGGGCGGCGTGGGCAGCGCATCGGGCGGCGTCGGCGTCGGCTGCGGCTTCTCGGTCTTGCGCGCGATGAAGGCGATCCACTGTCCGTCGGGCGACCACGCCGCGGTCGAAAGAAACGCGCCCGACAGATTTTCCGGCAGCATGTTGCGCAGGAAGCGGCCGTCCGCCGCGTAGAGATCGAGCTTGAACTCGTCCGACGGCAGCCCGCCCGGATCGTAGAGCGCGAGCGCGCGCTGGCCGTCGGGCGACTGGACGGTGCGCAGGAGCGCCTCGTCCTTGCGCCGCGTCTCGAAGTCCTGCTTGACGGGCGCGAGCGTCTCTTCGGGCGCGTCCGCCGTCGCCGCCGCTTCCACGTCCGGCTCAAGCCGGAACGCGAGCCGCACCGCAGGCACGTCGCGCAGAGCACGCGGGCGCACACTCAGGCGTTCGCCGAGTTGCTGGCAGCCGCCGACACCCAACAGGAGATAACCACAAAGACACAAAGACACAAAGCTCAGCCTTCGTGTCTTCGTGTCTTTGTGGTTAATCATTTCTTCCGGTGGATGATAGGGAGGCGCGCGCCGGGCTGTCAACGAGGCGTTGCGTGCGCGGCGGCGCGGCGGTCGCGGCGCGCGGGCTGTGGCTGCGCGGCTTGCGCCTCGCCCGTCACCTCGCGCGCGAACGCGGGGTCGAGCGCGAGCAGGGCGCGCATCGTGCGGCGCGGGCTGAGGTGCGCGAAGTCGGTCTCGTCGCGCGTGACGCAGTTGTGCTCGACGGCGCGGGCGGTGCGGCGCGCGAACGCTTCGACGCTCGGCGTGCGCGCGATGTAGGCGCGCGCGGTGAGCACGCCGACCAGGTCGCACGTCAACTCTTCGCCGCGATGACCCGCGACGCGGAACTGTGCCGCCCGCCCCGCGCGCAGGGCCAGCCGCCGGAACAGAGGCGCGAGCGCCGAGCGCGGGCCGTCCGCCACGTGCGTCAACTCGTGCGCGAGCACGCTGACCATCGCCTCGTCCGAGCGCAGACCGGCGAGGAAGAGTGTGCCGAAGCGGATCGTGTGCGGGTCGCGGTAGAAGACCGAGGCGTTGTCGCGCAACTCCACGTCCGGCTTGATCTGGCGCACTGCGGCGAGCCGCGCGAGCGCGGGTTGTAGAGTTGAGTTCGGCACGTGCTCGCCACGCGCGAGTGTGCGCAGCGACGCGGCGGCGAGCGTGCGGGCGACGGGCAGCAGGCGCTCTGCGCGCGCCGCGCCGGCCACAACGTCCGCGTGCAGGAGCGGCAGCGAGGGGCGTGCCTGCATCTCGTCAATCGCCGCGCTGCCCTGCGGGTCTTGCTCGCGTTCGGCGCAGACGGCGGTCGTCGCGCGCGTGATTGGATCGTCAGCGTCCGTTGCGTCCTCGTTGCGTTGCGCGGGCGGCGGGACTGACGGCGTGCGGGTCTGCGCGTAGCGAGCAGGCGCGGCGATTAAGAGAAGCGCGAGGAGACAAGCGGCGAGACGTGTGGCGGAAGGCCGTTTCAACACAGAGACACAGAGGGCGCACAGAGGACACAGAGGGGTGGAAATCTCAAATCTCAAATTTGAGATTGCTTTTCTCTGTGCCCTCTGTGCGCCCTCTGTGTCTCTGTGTTGAATTGCCATAATAATAACAATCAAAGTGTAGCCCCGGTCAGCGGTTGCGCCAGACGGGCTTGCGCTTCTCGGTGAAGGCGCGCACGCCTTCCTGTGCGTCCTCGGTCTTCATCAGTTCGTTGAGGTAGAGATTCTCCACGCGGTCGAGCGTCTCTTTGAACGACCAGCCGCGCCCCACGTCGAGTGCCCGGCGCGTGAGCGTGAGCGCCGCCGCGGACAACTCGCGCAGGCGGCCCAGCAACTCCTGCGTCTTCTGTTTAAGCTGCGCGTGCGGCACGACGTAGCTGGCGAGACCGAGCCGCAGGGCTTCGGGCGCGTCAATCAACTCCCCGGTCAGCACCAGTTCGCGCGCGCGCTTGTCGCCGATGACGCGCGGGAGCAAAAGGGCCGCGACCGGCGGGAAGACGCCCAGTTTGATCTCCGGCTGCCCGAAGCGCGCGCGCTCCGAGGCGACGACGATGTCGCACGCGGCGACTAATTCGCAGCCGCCGCCGAGGGCCGCGCCGTCCACGACGGCGAGCGCGGGCAGCGCCAGGTCTTCGAGCGCGCGGAAGATGTCGTGGAACGACTGGAGCATCTGGTAGATGGTCTCCGCCGCGTGCTCCTCGACGGCGACGCCCGCGCTGAAGGCGCGCAACTCGTCCGCCGCCTCGAACACGACCGCCACGAGGTCGCGCGCGCGGGCGCACTCTTCGAGCGCCGCGCCTATCTCGCGCATCATCGCGATGTTGAGCACGTTCAGCGGCGGACGCGCGAACGTGATGCGCGCGACGCGGTCTTCGACGTTGAAGCGGATGTGCTGGTATGTGTCGGCCATGTTCGTCTGCGCTGGAAACCTGCCGCGAGCCTAACGGGCCGGAGCGAATCCCGCAAGGCGGCGCGCGTGAAAAAACTTAACCACGAAACCACACGAAGCAACACGAAGAAAACAAGCCGCGTGTTTCGTGTCCGTTTCGTGTGGTTTCGTGGTTCATGCCTTTCTTTACTCTCCCATCAATTCTGCTTACGCCGTCGGAGCAGCGCGTAAGCGGGATAGCTTACCGCCAACAGCGCCAGCGCGTACAAGCTGTTCGCGGTGTCGCCGGCCACCGCGCCGACGAGGAAAGCGATTGAACCCACGAGCGCCGCGCCCGTCGTCCACGGGTAGCCCCACGCGCGGTAAGGTCTTTCTGTCTCCGGCTCGCGCCGCCGGAGCACGAAGACCGACAGGAACGAGACCGTGTAGTTGGTCACGAAGAAGAAGGCGAGCGCGGCGAGCACGCGCCCGAACGTGCCGCTGAAGATGATCATCGCCGCCGCGACTAGCGTGCTCAGGAAGAGCGACACGGCGGGCGTGCCGCCCGCGTTCACGGTCGCGGCGCGTCGCCAGCCGAGGCCGTCGCGGCTCATGGCGAACAGGATGCGCGGCCCCGTCATCGTGTTGGCGTTCAGGGCGGCGAGCAGCGAGACGGTGGCGAGCGCGCTGGTGATCGTGCCGCCACGCGGGCCGAAGACGGCCGCGGCGGTCGCCCCGGCCGCGAGCGGTGCGCCCGCGAGTTGCGCCATCGGCAGCACGTAGATGAACGCCACGTTGAGCGCCAGGTAGACCGCGATGACCAGCAGCACGCCGCCGAGCATCGCGCGCGGGATGTTGCGCCCGCTGTCGCGCACCTCCTCGCCGAAGTAGATCGTGTTGTACCAGCCGTCGTAAGTGTAGATGACGCCTTGCAGGGCCAGCACCAGCGCGGGCAGGAGCGCGAGTCCGTGCGGCACGGGCGGCGCAGGCTGCGGCTGCGACCCCGCGTCGCCCCGCCCGCCGAGCAGAAAGCACGCGGCGATGAGCGCGGCGAAGGCGAGCGTCTTTAAGAGGCTCGTCAACTCCTGCGTGCGCGCGCCCCAGCGCACGCCGCGCCACTGCAAGAGGGCGAAGGCGGCCGTCGCGCCGAGCGCCACCTGCGTGTCGTGCCCCGCGAGCCGCGGCACGAGCGCGCCCGCGTACTCGCCGACGACGAGCGCGACGGCCGCGACCGTGCCGCACGTCGAGAGCCAGTCGCTCCAACCGATCACGAAGCCCGGATACTCGCCGAGCGCGCGCCGCGCGAAGACGTAGAAGCCGCCGGAGCGCGGCAGCATCGTGCTCAACTCCGCCACCGAGATCGTGCCGAGCAGCGCGTACAGCCCGCCGAGCAGCCACGCGCTCAGGAACAGGCGCGCGTCCGGCAGCCGCGCCGCGACCTCGCCCGGCGTGCGCAGGATGCCCATCCCGATCACGCCGCCCACGATCACCGCCAGCCCGAACGCCACGCCCAGCACGCGCAACAGATGCCCGCGCTGCGCGCCGGCCGGCGGTGCGGTCGTGATTTCTTCAGTCAGCAACGGCCTACCTTAACTACCTCTGCGCGCGCGATGAGGAGCAAAGCGATGAACCACGAAACCACACGAAGCAACACGAAGAGAACGGGCCGCGCGTTTCGTGTCCGTTTCGTGTGATTTCGTGGTTCATTGCCCTCGTCGGTTAATCGCCTCTCAAAGCATCAGAGCAACTGCCCACCGTCCACCCTTATGACCGCGCCGGTGACGTAGCGCGCAGCGTCGGTGCAGAGGAAGGCGACGACCGAGGCAACCTCCTCCGGCTCGCCGACGCGCCCGAAGGCGGACGCGCGCGCCGCTTCGGCTTTGACCTCCTCCGGCAGACGCGCGACGAGCGGCGTGTTGATGAAGCCGGGCGCGACGGCGTTGACGTTGACGTTCGCCGCGCCGAGTTCGGCGGCGCAGGTGCGCGTGAACGCGACGACGCCCGCCTTGGACGCGGCGTAGCTGCCGATGCCGAAGCGCCCGCGCTCGGCCTCGACGGAAGCGACGTTGACGATCTTGCCTGACCCCTGGGCGCGGAAGACCGGCGCGACGGCGCGTGTGTAGTTGAACGTGCCCTTGAGGTTGATGTTCAGCACGCGCTCCCACTGCGTCTCGGTCATCTTCCACACGGGCGCGTCGTCGCTCACGCCCGCGGCGTTCACAAGTATGTCCACGCGCCCCAGCCGCACGCGCGTCTCGGAGACGATGCGCTCGGCCTTGCCGAAGTCGGTCACGTCGGCGCGGAACGTGAGGCAGCGCGTGCCCGCCTCGCGCGCGAGCCGCGCCGTCTCGTTCAACGCGTCCTCGCCCGCGATGTCCACGACGACCACGCCCGCGCCGCCGCGCGCGAACTCCACCGCGCACGCGCGCCCTATCCCTGACGCGCCGCCGGTAACGATTGCGATCTGTTCACCGAAACTCATGGCCACTCACGAAAGGGGCGGTAACCACGAAAGCACACGAAACAACACGAAGAGAACAAGATGAATCTGCTTCGTGTTGTTTCGTGTGCTTTCGTGGTTAAAACTCCCGGTCGCCTATTGGCGACTTGATTTTCGTTATGTCCCCCGCCGTCAATTACTCTTCGGCAGCGGTGCGCCGAGCCAAGCCTCGTAGACGCGCGCCTGTTCGGGCGTCGGGTTCTTGACGGGTACGATGCGGTAGTCGCCTTCGACGCGCGCGCCGAGCTTGACGCGGAAGGTGCGCAGGTCGTCGGCGCGGAAGACGGTTAGCTGGATTTCGTCGCCGGGCTTCTTCTCGCCCACGCGCGTGTTGAAGAAGTCGGCCGTCGCGGCGCGCACGCCGTCAATGGCGACGATCTGATCATTGGCGTTGATGCCCTGCTCGTAGGCGGGCGTATCCGACGGCACGTTGGCGACGACGAGGCGGTCGCCGTCCTGCCGGAGCGTCGCGCCGAAGAACGCTCTGGGTTCGGGCGCGCGCCCGTCGGCGCGCACGGGCGCGGTCAGCAGTTGCAGCCCCGCGCCGGCCAGCGCCGCGTTGTAGTCTAACTCCTCGCGCCCGCGCACGAAGCGGCGGAAGAAATCGTCGAGGCTCGCACCGGCCATCTGCTCGCAGACGCGTTGGAAATCTTCGGGCGTGTAGTTGCGCTCCTGCTTGTAGAACTCTGTGTAGAGGTGGCGCATCACGTCGTCGAGCGACTTCGCGTTATTCGACCGGCGGCGAATCTCAAGGTTGAGCAGCGCGCCCAGAAGCGCGCCCTTGTCGTAGTAGGAGATGGTCGAGTTGATCTGGTTCTCGTCCGGGCGGTAGTACTTGATCCACGCGTCGAAGCTCGCCTCCTCGACGCTCACCTCGCGCCGCCCAGGCGTGCGTTGGAGCGCCTGTATGTCGCGCGCCAGCCCGTCCAGGTAGTCCTTGTCCGAGACGAGGCCGGCGCGGCGCAGCAGGATGTTCTCGTAATAGCTGGTGATGCCCTCCGCGACCCAGAGCAGGCGCGTGTAGTTCTCGCGCGTGTAGTCGAAGGGGCCGAGCGCGTCGGGGCGGATGCGTTTGACGTTCCAGGCGTGGAAGAACTCGTGTGCGGTCGTGGCGAGGAAGTCACGGTAGTTCGGCTCAGGATGCGCGCGGTCGCGCGGCTCAAGGCGGAAGCCGAAGCGGTTATGGATGATCGCGGTCGAGTTCAGATGTTCCAGCCCGCCGCCGCCCGTCGCGCGCAGGTGATAGAGAAACGTGTAATCGTGGTACGGCACTTCGCCCATCAAGGCGGCGGCCGTCTCGACGATCTTCTGCACGTCGCGGCGCAGGCGCTCCGGGTCGTAGTTCCCTTCGCCGTCGATGACGATGCGGTGCGGCACGTTGCGCGCCTCGAAGGTGAGCAGGCGGAAGTTGCCGACCTCGACGGGCGAGTCGTAGAGGATGTCGAAGTTCTCTGCGCGGAAGGTGTGCTGCTGCCCCTTCACTTCGGGCAGCCCCGTGGCGACCTTCCAGTTGTCGAACGGGACGACGCGCAGGGTGGAGGGCGCGCGCAGTTGGCCGTCCGGGTACATCAGGAGCGCGGCGTTATTCCAGAAGGCGTGCTGGTCGTTCAGCTCATTCGTGCGCACCGTCAACTCGTTCGCATAGACGCGGTAGCTCGCGCGCAGCTCGCGCGCCGCGCCCGCCGTCTCCACGCGCCAAGTGTCCTTGTTCAGCTTGCGCCACGCGAGTTGTTTGCCCGCGGCGTCCGTCGCGGCGAAGTCCTGCACGTGCCGCTCGAACTCGCGCACCAGATAAGAGCCGGGCGTCCAGACGGGCATGACGAGATCGAGTTGGGCCGGCAGCGCGTCGCCACCACCACCCGCGCGCAGCCGCAACTCAACCTGTAGCAGGTGCGTGTGCGGCTCGGGCATCGAGACGGTGTAGGCGATGTCGGGCGCGGCGGCGCGCGTTTGCGCCAAGGCGCAGGGCAGGCAGGCGCAGCAGATAAGGAGGAGCGCGGCCGGCGCGAACGCGCGCCGCCGGGCCACCGTGTCAGACGGGTTCATTTGCCCTCAAGCGTTCGGGTTGTGTAAGCACGAGCCGGCGCATCTTACTACGAAACCGCTGGGCGCGACCACGCGGGCAAAACTGGAAGATCGCGGCGAGTCAGCCTTTAACTTTAAACTTAAAGATGTGTCCGGGCGCACCGGGCGCGCGCAAAAATCAGTTGCTTTGGGGCGGCCGAACGGTTAAGCTGCCTCGCGCCGTGTGCCTTATCCCCGACTCACTCTATCTTCTCTCCGCTCCACGTTGTCGTCCGGATAGACGGAGTCCAGGCCGCACTTAACTCAGCGCAGCCGTTTAAGATGAGCAGGTTACTGGTAGGCGGGTTAGTAGAGTCCAATCATCTCGCGCAAGAAGGCCAAGGCCGTCTCGGACGTGACATCGTCCAGCGTAAGCGGCTCGGCCGGCGGCGTGCTGCCCGTCGAGGTGATCGGTTGCCACGGATGCATTGTGCCGTCGTCAGCCGCGGCTACGCCGGTCAACGTGAACACTAAGACGATGGTGATGAATACTTGTCGCAGGTGCTTCATGGGTCTCTCCTGAAATAGGCTATAGTTTGCGGTTGGGGGTTTTAAACGGTCGCACGCCAAAACTCTACCGGGCGGTCGTGCAAAGTTATACTGGCATCATAGGCAAGGGCATTCCGGCTTGCAAGTTATTCCGCAAAACTCAGAAAGGCAGCCCCTATATGGACTTAGAGAAAATAGCACAGACGTGGACAGAGAACCAGACACTCCCTCACGCCGAGCAGGTCTGGGCAGACTGTCAAGAGGCCCTGCGACTCACGGAGGCGGGCGACTATGAGGCGGCGCGCGCCGCGCTGACAGACGTGTGGCCGGAGACGGGGCGGAGGCCGCAGACCGATGGCCTTGACGAGTTGACGGCCGCCGAAGTGCTGCTGCGCGCCGGTGCGCTCGCGGCCTACCTCGGCAGCGCCAAGCAGCTAGCGGGTGCGACGGAGTTCGGCAAGGACTTGCTCAGCGAGAGTATCACGCGTTTCGAGGCGCTGGGCGCGGGCGATAAGGCGGTTGAGGCGCGCACCGCGCTCGCGCACTGCTACTGGCTTGCCGGCGCGTCCGACGAAGCACGCGTCGTGCTCAGCGAAACGCTCCGCCAGCCGGCCGCTCCGGAGCAGCGCGCGCTTACCCTGCTCTCGGCCGCGATTGTCGAGGCCAGCGCCGCGCGCTACGCCGAAGCCCTCCACCACCTGCAAGAGGCCGCGCCGCTCTTTGAGGCCACGGGCGGCCACGTCAACCAGGGGCGCTACCACGCCGAGCTTGGCATCGTGTTCGATGCGCTGAGCGTGGGCGAGCAGCAACAGGACTACGCGGATCGCGCGCTGATGGAATACACGGCCGCCAGTTTTCACTTCGAGGAGGCCGGGCACGCGCGCTACTGCGCACGCGTCGAGAACAACCTGGGGCTGCTGCTCTACCGCCTCGCGCGCTTCGCCGACGCCCACGAACACCTGCGCCGCGCCCGCCAACTCTTCACCCAACTCGCAGACCCCGGCAGCGTCGCCCAGGTGGACGAGACGCGCGCCCGCGTACTGCTCGCGGAGGGGCGCGGCGCGGACGCGGAACGGGTAGCGCGCGCTGCCGTCAGTGTGCTCGCGCAGGGCGACCAGCAGGGTCTACTAGCTGAGGCGCTGGCGACGCACGGCGCGGCGCTCGCGCGCACGGGTCAGATCGCGCAGGCGCGTGCGACGCTCGCGCGGGCGTTCGACGTGGCCGAGCGGGCGGGCGAGTTGACGGGGGCCGGGCGCGCGGCGCTGACCACCGTGGAAGAGTTGGCCGCGCACCTCGCGCCGCGCGAGATGCAGGAGCTTTACACGGCGGCCGATGAACTGCTCAAGCGCGTGCAAGACCCCGCGCTCGCCACCCGCCTGCGCGCGGCCGCCCGCCGCGTGATCGACGCGTTGACGGGCACGCCGGCCGTCGTGCGGTTCATCGAAGAGGCCAATGCGCGCTACAACAAGTCCGTCGAGTTCACGCCCGCGGCGCTCGAAGCCCTGGGCCGCCTGCCGCTCGCGGGCGACGCCTCGCGGCTGCACGCGCTCGTCGAGCGCACGGTGGCGACGGCCGCGGACGGCAGCGTGATTGACGGGCCGGCGGTCGAGGTCGTCGCGCTGCGGCAAACCCGCACGGCGGACTTAAACGAGCCGTGGGCCGGCTTCTCGCTCAAGGAAGAGGTGCAGCACTTCGAGGAGCGGCTGATCGAGTTGGCGCTCAGGGACACGCAGGGCATGGTCTCGCACGCGGCGCGGCTGTTGGGCTTCCGGCATCACGAGACGCTCAACTGGCGTCTGAAGAACCGCAACAAGAATCTGGCGGACGCGCGCAAGCCGATCCGCCCGCGTCGTCGCAGCATCATACGCGACTACGAGCGCAAAGGGGCTTGAACCGCGATGGCGATTGTGACTTGCGCCAGGTGCGGCACGCAGAACCGCGTGGACGAGCGCGCCGCCGGTGGTCGTCAGCCCGTGTGCGGTCGCTGCGGCGCAAGTCTGGTTGCGGCGGGCGAGGGCGCGCAGACGAAGGGGGCGGGCGGCAGGCCCGTCACGGTGACGGACGCAACGTTTGCGCGCGTGGTCGCGGAGGCGGGCGCAACGCCGCTGCTGCTCGACTGCTGGGCCGAGTGGTGCGGCCCGTGTCGCATGATCGCGCCCGTGCTCGATCAACTCGCGGCCGAGGCAGGCGGGCGCTACCTCATCGCCAAGCTCAACGTGGACGAGAACCCGCGCACCGCCGCCCAGTTCGCCATCCGCAGCATCCCTATGCTCCTCATCTTCAAACACGGCCAACTCGTTGATCGCCTCGTCGGCGCGCACCCCAAGCAGACCATCGCCGCCAAGCTCGCTGCACACGCGTGAGAGCAGTAGGCAGTAGGCGGTAGGCAGTCGCGGCAGCCCGCGTGAGCGGGCGGCAGAATGTAGCCCACGGCGGAGCGCGAGTGCAGCCCTGGGAGCAGCCGGTAAAATAATCGAAGCCCCCGCAGGGGGCGACAGAACGCAACGCGAAACTCTGTCGCCCCTGCGGGGGCTTTCTATCTTTACTCTCGCTTGTCCCCGGGGCTTGCGCCCTGGGCTATATTCTGTCGCCGCCTCCGGCGGCTGGTTGACTGCCTACCGCCTACTGCCTACTGCCTACTGCTTCACTTCACCGTCACCGCGACTTCCTTCGTGCCGCAGGGTGATTTGAAGGTGACGAGGAACGTGCCGGTCTTTTTGCTGATGGAGGTGATGGTGTAGCGGGCCGTGTCGGAGGGGGCGTCCTGCGGCTCGCGCAGGATGATGATGTCGGCCCAGTCGTTGGTCGTGGCGTTTACGTCTGCGCCGCGCGGCTGCCCCGCGAGGGTCGCGGTGAGCGTGCCCGCGCTGCCCGTCGTCAGCGACAGCGCGTCAACGCTCAAGGTCAACGTACAATCAGCCGCGCGCTGCGCGCGGCCGCCGCGACCCGCCGCCGGTTTCACTTCCGCCTTGCTCTGCTCGGCGGGCGGCTTCTCGTCAACTGCCGGCGCGGCGGGCGCAGTCTCCGCAGGTTTCGCGTCGGCCGGCTTCGTCTCGGCCGGCTTCGTCTCGACTGGCGTGGCTTGAGGATCGACGGGCGACGGAGCCGCGACCGGCGTCGGCGACGGAGTAGCGACCGGCGTGGGCGACGGCGTTGCCACAGGCTCAGGCGTTGGCGATGGTGTCGCCGTCGGTTCGGGTGTCGGCGTTGGTGTTGCTTTTGGTTCGGCCGTCGGTGATGGCGACGCCGCGGGTTCGGGTGTCGGCTTCGATTCGACCGGCGTTGGCGTTGGTTCGGCCGGCGTCTCGGCGGGTGTCGGCGTGGGTGTCGGGGCGGCGGGCGGCGGCGTTGGCGCGGGCGGTGCGTCCTCTACAGGCTTAGTCTCCGGCGTGGGCGTCGGCGCAGGCGTCTCGCTCGCCTTTGATGTCTCGCTCGGCTTTGGCGTCTCGGTCGGCGCGGGCGTGGGCGATTCATTGGCTTGCGCGGGTGCGGCGTTGGCGGCGGGTGTCGGCGTCGTGGCGTCTGCGTTTGTGCTGCTGACGAGCGCCGGCGGGCCGATGAGCGCGTCAAGCCCTTTTGTCGAGCCGTTGACCTTCGCGTAGAGGGCTTCGATGATGGCGCGGCGCGCGGGGTCGGGCGCGAGGCGGTCGTAGCCTTTAACGTAAGCCGCCAGCGCCTCGCGCGGCTGCCCGTTCGCCGCGAGCGCCGCGCCGAGTCGCCACTGCGTATTGCGCCAGTAGAGACTGGCCGGCGGCAGCACGCTCACCGCGCGCTTGAGCGCCGTCACCGCCTCGCCCGCCTTGCCCTGATTAAAGAGCGCCCAGCCGATTAACTCTTCGGTGCGCCCGCGCATGATGCGGCTGAGCGTCTCGCGCGAGATGACGGGGAAGTCCGGCGTGCCGCCCGCGCTGATGGCGCGCGCGCGGATGAGTTGCAGTTCGTCGGCCGCCACCGCGACCGACGCGACCGGCGTGTCGGCCGCCGCTTCGACGCCGCTCTTGGCCGCTTCGGCCAATTCAACGGCCGTCGTCAGAGCGACGCCGCGCCGTGCCAGGCGATCCGCCGCGTAGAGTTGGCGGAAGGCGCGCAACGTGTCATCGCCTGCGGCGAACTCGCGCGCGGCCGCCGCGAGCGCGGCTTCATCAGGGCCGCCCGGCGCGTCGAGCGCGAGTTGGAAAGCGAGCAGACCTTTGAGCATGCGCGCGTTGGCGTCCGTGTCGGCGGGCGCGAACTGAAAGATGCTGGCGCGGCGTTCGGGCGCGAGCAGCTCGATGAAGTTGTCGGCGCGCGCGGGCGTCCGCCCGGCGAGTTGCGTTTCGAGTTGACCGTCTTTGAGCGTGAAGGTGTGCGCAAGTTCTTCGGCCGCCTCCTCGTAGAGACCGGCGGCGGCGAGCGCGCTCGCCAACTCGTAGTCGAGCGTCGGGAAGCGGCCGTGCAGGCGCGCGAACCGGAGCGCGCGCTCGGCGTCGGCCGCGCGCCGGTCGGCGACGAGCGCACGCGCCAAGGCCACCTGCGCCCACGTGTAGCGCGGCTCAATGTCAACGGCGCGACTCGCCAACTCAAGCGCGCGCGCCGCGTCGCCGTGCGCCGCGTACCAGTAGCCCGCGCCGACCAGCAGCGTCAGGTTGCGCGGCTCGTCCTGCAAGGCGGCCGCCAACTCGCGCTCCGCGTCCTCGCGCTTGCCCGCGTCCAAGAGCGACAGCACGACGCCCGCCTGCGCGAGCCTGTCCTTCGGATCGGCGGCCAGTTGCTCGCGGTAGAGCGCCAGCGCCTCTTCGGGCTTGCCGCCCGCGCGCAGCAACTCGGCCAGGTTGCGCCGCGAGACCATGGACTTTGGGTCGAGTTCGAGCGCGCGCTTGTATTCGGCGGTCGCCTCGTCCAACCGCAGCGCGAGCCTGTAGGCCGCGCCGAGCGCCTGGTGCGCCGCCGCCAGATCGGGCGCGAGCGTGCGCGCCGTCTCTGCCAGCCGCGCCGCCTCGTCCGGCTGCTCGACGTTCAGGTAGAAGGCCGCGAGCGCGAGCAGGCGCTGCGGGTTGTCCTTCACCTTCGCCTCGATCAACTGCGCCGCCTCGCGCGCCGCCGCCTGCTGCCCGCGCAGAAACAGGTTCGCCGGGAACTGCGAGACGACCTCGACGAACAGCTTATCGCTCATGTCCGGGGGCGCGAGCGCGAGCGCCTGTTTGAACTCCGCGACGCCGGCCTCCGCGTCGCCCGCCTGCAAGCGTTCGTCGCCCAGCGCCGCGTGCGCGCCGATTAGGTGTTCGACCGCCCGCGCCCGCAGCGCCGCCGGTGGGTTCGCGTCGAGGAACGCCTGCAAGCGTGTCACGCGCTCCGCGGCCGGCAACTTGACCAACTCGTCGAACTCCGCCTGCGCGCCCGTCGGCTTACTCGCGGTTTTGTGCGTGGCCGCGTCCGCAGTCTTGTTCGTCTTCTTGGCGGCGGGCTTGCTCGCGGGTTTGTTCGCCGCCTTCTCCGGCGTCGGCTTTTTCGCCGTCGTCTTTTTCGCGGCCGGCTTGTGCGCCTGCGCGCGCGCCGCGAGCGTACAGAGCACGCCGGTTAAAACGATCAGAAACAACAATGAAATCACTTCTCTTCTCATAACTAATACCGAATGGCAGGATCAATTAAGGACGGCAGAGAAATCAACCACGAAATCACACGAAGCAAAAGACATGAAAGTTCGTGTTACTCGCTTCGTGTCGTTTCGTGTGATTTCGTGGTTAATGTTTTCTCCTCCACCCAACTCATTGATTCGCAGATCAACGTAACTTCCATCACTCATTTGCCGCCCAGCGCCTCGGTGAGCACGCGCCCCGTCGCGTTCGACGGCGGCTGCACGCGGAGCAGCGTGGCGAGCGTGGGCGCGATGTCGGCGGGCGTCGCCGGCTGCGCGTAGCGCCCGGCGGCGACGCCGCGCCCCATGATGATCACGGGCACGTGCGTGTCGTAAGAATAAGGCGTGCTGTGTGTGGCGGTGGTGAAGCCTGAGCCTTCGGTGAAATACTTGTAAGGCTCTTGCACGAGCACGACCTCGCCGCTGCGGCGCGGGTAGAAGCCGTGCAGCGCGCGCCGGGCGACGGGATCGGCCGCCGCGCTCGCGCCGCCCTGCTCCAACTGCGTGCGCGTGAAGCAGCGTGCAACGCCGGGCACGGTCAGCGCCGCCTCGCACGCGACGCGCTCCATCTCCGCGCGTTCGACGCCGTCGCGTTTGAGCGCCGCCGTGTTGAAGTAGATGTTGCCGTTCAGGAACGTGTCGAGCAGGTAGTCGGCGGTCGTGTCCTTCGCCTCGTTCGGGCGGGCGTAGCGCGCCTTGACGGCGTTGCGCACGGCGGTCAGCACGTCCGCGCTCTTGACGCGCCCGCCGGGCAGACCAAGCGCGGTCGCCTGTTCCGGCACGGGCGCGACGCCGTGATCGGCCGTGAAGACGACGACGGTCTGCTGCAACCCCACGTGCGCGTCCACGTAGTCAAGCAGCGCGCCGATCTGCTGATCCACGCGCAGCGTGATGTCCATCGCCTCCTGGCTGTACGGCCCGAAGCGATGCCCGATGTAATCATTCGCCGAGAAGCTGACGGAGAGCAGGTCTGTGTCGGCGTCTTGCCCCAACTGCTCGTGCTCAATCGCCTGCTCGGCGAACGAGACGAGCAGGTCGTTGCCGAACGGCGTGTAGTCGAGCGCGTCGTAGAACGCTCTGTCCGGCGCACTCGCACCGCCGGTGACGACGTGCGGGAAAGTGTTCGTGTCCTTCACCGCGCCGATGTTCTCCCACGGCGGCGCGTCGGGGCCGGCGCGGCGCTCGTACTCGCGCTCGTCCGCGAGCAGGCGCTCCCAGCGCGCGCCGAAGAACTTGTCGGCCGGCTTCGCGTCGTTGAACGCCGTGACCCACGCGGGCAGTTGGTTGAAGTAATAATCGCTTGAGATCATGTGCCCGCTCTGGCCGCTGAACCAGTAGGCGGCCGAAGCGTGGCGGCCCGCTGGCAGGATGGCGGCGCGATCCTTGAGCGAGATGCCGACGACTTTGGCGCGCGCGTTCGACACGAGGCGCAACTCGTCGCCCAGGGTCGAAGCCATCAGGCGGCGCGGACTCGCGCCCGCCTCCTGCGCCTCGCCGCCGAGCGCCTTGGCGGTCGTGTCCGACACGCTCGTGACGCGCTTGCCCGCGTCGCGGTCGTACCACTCGTTGCCGACAATGCCGGTCTCGGCCGGCCACGTCCCGGTCATCAGCGTCGCGTGGCCCGGCGCGGTGTAGGTCGGCAGGTGATCGTAGTTGGCGTTCGTCCACGACGCGCCCGTGCGCTGCAAGCGGCGGAGGCCGTTCGCGCCGAACAGATCGCCGAAGCGTTCGAGGTAATCGTAGCGGAACTGATCCACGACGATGAGCAGCACGAGGCGCGGGCGCGCGGCCAATACGTCGGCGTTGCGCTGTGTTTGATTGGCAACTGCGCCCGTGCGCCCGCGTTGCTGCGCGGCGACGCTGAAGATGAGCAGCAGGGAGAGCGCGAGCGCGGGCGTGCGGCGTATTCGTGACGTGTGTGTCTTATGCATTGAAGCGTTGACTTAGCGTTGCCGCTCACGGCTGCGGCGTGAAACTCTTTAGCGTGTTGCGCCGCCGCTCGCCGCGCGTCTCGCCGGGCGTGGGGTTGCTGTAGACGGCGTTCTCCCAATCGCCGTACATCGCGTTGGGCAGCATGATGAAGTGCGTGCCGAACTGTTCCTTGTTCTGCTCGACCGCCGCCAGCCGCTCGGCGACCGTCCGCTTCTCGAAGACCTCGGCAAAGTCGTTCAGGTTGTCGCCCATCAGCAGCACGATGCGGTACTGCGCCGCGACCTGCTGCCGGCGCGGTTCTTTGCTCGACACGCTCCCGCGCAGCAGCACGGTCTCGTCGGTCACGCCGGGAAAGCCGAACTTTTTGAGGTTCGCCATTGTGCCTGCGCGCTCCTCCTCTTTGCGGTTCGAGATGTAGAAGACGCGCACGCCTTTCGCGTCCGCGTAGCGCAGGAACTCGACCGCGCCCGGTAGCGGCTGCGCGTCCGCAAGTTTCACCCACGCCGCCCAGTCCGCCTGGTTGAACTCCTTGCGCTCCTTCACCAGCCACGCCTGCTGCGGGCTGTTGTCGAGCACCGTCTCGTCTATGTCCACCACGACGGCGCGCTTCTGTTTGCTCTTGTGCCGGAGGTCTTCGTCGAGCGTCATGCGCGCGAGTTTGAACGCCTGATAGTAGAGCGCGCGTATCTCGCCGGAGGCTTGCGTCCAGAGGATCGCGCCGACCTGATACTCGTTGTCGGCGGGCGACGGTGCGGGCTGCGGCTGTTGCGCGGCGGCGGGTGCAACGACGGCGATGATGAAAGCAAACGTGCAGAACAGGCCGGCGCGGCGGCCCCTGGGCGGAGTGTGCATGCGTCCGAAGTACCTCGTCTTAAAGTGTCCTTGCCGGGCGGAAGCAAATTAACGTCGGGAAGCGCCGCCATGATACCATCCGGCGCGTGCGCGCGACGAGGCGACGCACGACTCACGAAGAGGAGCACGCCGGAGTTTTGTCTGAGTTGGACGCGGAGTGGGCGCGGCGCGTGGCCGCCGCCGAGCAGCGCGCGCGCGCACAGGGGCGCGGTGACGTGGCCGAGTACCTGGCCCTGCGCGCCGCGAACGATCTGGCGCGCGGCGTCGGCTGCGACTGGCTGCTGGAGACGACGGCCGCGCTCGCGGGCGAGGCGAATCGCGCGGGCGCTGCCGTCACCGTCACGCGGGAGGACGCACACCGCTTCCGCGTCGGCCACTCGACGATGGTCGGGCGCAAACTCACCCTGCGCGCGGGCGTGCGCGAGTTGGTCGTCGAGGCGGGCTGGCCGCGCGCGCCGCAGGACGGCATCGTGCGCGGCGGCGGTCTCGCCTGCGCGCGCCTCACACACTTCGGCGACCGCGGGTGCGACGCGGCGCTCTTGCTCGTCGCGGGCGCGGGCGACGCGCCGCAGTGGGTCGTCGTCGGCGAGACCGGCGCGCGCGTACCTTTGAATGAAGAACAGTTGCGCCAACACGTAATGCGGCTGCATCAATGACGTGCGTGTGCGCCGCGTTTTAGGCCGACGATATGGGCCACTACGTGCACGTTTTGGAACAGTACAACCTGCACATTTGCCGCTAAATCGCCCTGTCCCGCACAATTTCCTGCCTTTACATAAGCTTACGTCCCCGTCAGTCCGTGCCGCCGCGCGCTGGCATGCTGGTTGCGACGTTGATGGCCGGCTCGCCTGATCTTAAGTACCCCAGCGGGCGAACTGTTCCGACCGCGTCGCCGGTAAGCTCCTCTCTTGAAGCGCACGGTCGTTGACGAAAGCATCTGTGAAGGAGAGCAGACCATGAACCGACGCATCACGCTTCTGACCATCATCACCGCCATCTTGTTCACGCTCGGACTGTCGAGCCTCGCCGCCGCGCAGAGCAACGACCCGTGGTGGAGCGATAGCTCGCAGCGCGACCGTGACCGCGACTACCGCCGCGACCGCCGCGACCAGCGCGATGACGGCTACTATGGCCGTTACGGCCGCTACGACGAGCGCACGCTGCGCGACGCTGCGCAGCGCATCAAGGATCGGAGCAAGGACTTCGAGCGCGACGTGGATCGCGCCCTCGACAACAGCCGCGTGAACGGCACACGCCGCGAAGATCAGATCAACGCCACCGTGCGCGACTTCCGCCGCGCCGCCGAGCGCTTCAAAGACCGCGTCGGCAACGGGCGCGACCTGAACCGCAGTGCCGGCGAGGCGAGTCAACTGCTCCAGCTTGCCAACCAAGTTGACCGCGAGCTTGGGCGCGGACGCCGGCTCGACTCGCGCGCCTTCTCCGACTGGAGCAGCCTGAACCAAGACCTGCGCCTCGTCGCGGACATCTACGGGCTGCGCTACAACGGCGGCGGCTACTACGACAATGGCAACTACGATCCGCGCTACCCAAACGACCGGCGCAACCGCCGCAACAACAACAACGACTGGTGGCGGCAACTGCCCAACATCATCCGGCCTTAACTGAAGCCGGCGACAGAAGCAGAGATCGGGGCGACGAGATAAATCGTCGCCCCGGTCTTCTTTCTCTAAAAAGCAGTTTGAAAGACCACGCACGGGGCATGTCCTCCGCGCCCTTCGGCGGCTCTCATCGCGTCCTGTGCGGTTAAACTTCTTCTTTAACCGCACAGGACGCGATGAGAGCCGCCGAAGGGCGCGAAGACCTTTGACTTTGTTGCGATCCGGTAGCGGGCAAATTCTATTTACGTTAAACGCAACCTGGGCATGCCTTTTCGCCATCTTCCCCCTTGACTCTCTCATGTGCTTGGACAAGAATCACGACGATTCGACTCCTCGCAGTTAAGTTTGGTTCTGAAACGCGGTCTCGTGCGTTGCGCCCGCACCCGACAACCGGCGCAAGGGCGCGAGACTGTGTGCGATTCGAGACGGTTAACAGTCGCGGGGCAGGAACGTCTTGCTGATTAAGTCACGGGTCGGGATTTCATTTGAAAGGGAGAAAGAGATGAGCGTCTATAGTTCACACACGTCGCGCCGGCTCGCCTGGGTCTGCGCGTTTGTTTTAGCACTGTCGGCCGCTGCCTTCGCGCAGGACACCACCGGCGGCACGTCCGCCAGCGCGCGCACCGTCGCCAGCGGGCAGAAGATGAAGATTAAAGGCGTCGTCACGCGCCGCGACGCCGACACGTTCGTCGTCCAGGACATCAACGGCGTCAACACGACCGTCGTGCTGACCGACCGCACCAGCGTCAAGTCGAAGGGCGGCTTCCTCCGCAGCGGCTCGACCTACGGCGCGTCGAACATCCTGCGCGGCCTCAACCTCGAAGTCGAGGGGCGCGGCAACGACCAGGGGCAACTCGTCGCCACCAACATCCGCTTCGGCGAGACCGAGCTGCGCACGGCGCAGTCCATCCAGGCGCGTGTTGACCCGGTGGAGAGCGACCTGAGCAAGGCACAGGCGCGCGTCGGCGAGCTTGAGCAGAACGCGCAGCGCATCTCGGGCCAGTTGGACGAGCTGGCGGCCGTCTCGAACGCGGCGCGCGGCGGCGCGAAGGCCGCGCAGGACACGGCGGACGCCGCCGTCGCGGGCGTGAACGCCACGAACGAGCGCATCTCCGCCCTGGACGACTACGTCGTGCAGAACAAGAGCGTGATCAACTTCAAGGTCGGCAGCGCACTGCTCTCGCCTGAGTCCAAGACGGCGCTCGACCAGATCGCGCAGCAGGCGCAGAACGCGAAGGGCTTCGTGATCGAAGTGCGCGGCTTCGCCAGCGCCGATGGCAGCGAGGAGGCTAACCGCCGCCTGAGCCAGCGCCGCGCCGACGCGGTCGTGCGCTACCTGGCCGAGACGCACAACATTCCGCTGCGCCGCATCATCACGCCGTTCGGCTACGGCGAGGCGCAGGCCGTGGCGGACAACGCCACGCGCGAGGGGCGACAGCAGAACCGCCGCGTCGAGGTCAGCGTACTCGTCAACCGGGGCTTGCTCCAGTCCGCGCCGAACATGACGCCGACGAAGCCGGAGAGCGCGCAGCCGCCGCAGCAATAACGCAGGCGCGCGCCGCGCGTATGCACGTCTTGAATCGTCAACCGCAGCCGGGCGCGAGCCTTCGGCGCGGTTGACGATTCATGTTTTCTCTCCCGCGAGCTTTAACATCCCCTGTCATGTGGTCGAGCAAGTGTGCGCAGACGGCGCGGCGCGAGTTCGCGGTCGCCGTTACCGTCGCGCGCGGGCGGAGTGTGAGGTGATGAGGTTGGCACGAAGCAGAGCACGGCGCGGCATCGGGGCGGGGCTGTTGGCATTCGCGTTATTGTTGACGACCGCACTCGCCGCCGCGCCGCAGACCAGACGCGCGCGCCGGACGCCGCGCCGCCCCGCGTCCGCGCAGACGGCGCACGCGCAGCAGCAGCAGCCCGTCCGCGTACCGCAACTCCCGCCCGCGCCGCAGACCACACCGACGGCGCAGCAGACGCCAACGCCTGCGCCCAAGTCGTCGCCCTCGCCCGCGCAGACGCCGCCCGCCGACGTGATTGACGAGGACGAAGTCGTCCGCGTCACCTCGAATCTGGTGGTCGTGCCCGCGTCCGTGACGACGCAGCAGGGCGAGCCGGTGCAGGGCTTGCAGGCGGGCGACTTTCGTTTGGAAGAGGAAGGGCGGGCGCAGGAGATCGCGCAACTCGGCGACGCGGAACAAGTGCCGCTCGACATCGCCATCCTCTTCGACGTTTCATCGAGCGTCACGGCCAAGAACTTTTTCACCTTCCAGCAGCAGTCCGCCGCGCGCTTCCTGAAGGACGTGCTGAAGCCGATAGACCGCGCCGCCATCATCACGGTGGCCGACAAGCCCACGCTCGTCCAGCCGCTCGCCGCGGCCGACGCCGCGACCGCGCGCGTGCTGACCATCCCGGCCGCCGACAAGAGCGTGCCCACGGCCTTCTACGACTCGATCACCTACGCGGCGAAGTACCTGGCGGAGAACGCGCCCGGCCGCCACCGCCGCGTCATCCTCGTCCTCTCCGACGGCGACGACAACTTCAGCGCCGCCGTGCGCGAGCAGACCGTGGCCGAGTACGACGCGCAGAAGAAGGCGGAGTCGGAGGGCGGCAACCGCCTGCAAGCTGTGCGCGCTGCCGCGCACAGGGACTTGGAGTCGCGCCACCGCCGCGCCGTCACCGTCGTGCAGCGCGACGTGCAGCGCGCCGACATAGTCTTCTACGCGATCAACCCCGGCGGCCCTTCCATCCGCCTGAACGAGATCGCCACGCGCGCCCAGAACGGCATGCAGCAGGTGGCCGAAGCGACCGGCGGCACGGCCTACGTGCCCGACAACGCCGACGCCCTAACCACCGTCTTCCGCCAGATCGCCAACGAACTGCGCGCCCAATACCTGCTGCAATACTACTCGAACAGCAACGCGCCCAACGGCAAATACCTCAACATCAAAGTCACCAGCCCCACCCACCCCGACGTGCGCATCCGCGCGCGCCAGGGGTACTACGTGAAAAAATAGTGACGAGTGACGAGTGACGAGTTAAGAAAACGGTTCTTACTCGGCACTCGTCACTTGTCACTCGTCACTGCTCTTATCCTATGTCCACCAGCACGTCGGCCAGGCGGTTGACGACTTCGAGGAGGGAGCGGCCGGCGGCGTCGAGTTGGCCGGCGGCGACTTTGTCTTCGGCATCGGCCGCCGAGGCGGCGACACCGGCGAGGTTCTGGTAGTAGGCGTCAACGCCGGGCGTGGTCTTGAAGTAGAGTTCGAGTTCGTCGAGACCGGCGCGGACGTTCTGCAAGTTGGCGCGCAACTGCGCGCGGTTGCGTTCGAGCGCGGACTGCACCTGCGGCGGCAACTGCCCGCCCGCCCGCGCCTGCGCCTCGGTCGCCTCCAACTCTTTCGACGTGCGCGCGTACAGATACAGGAACTTCGACAGCACTTTGATCTTCTCGGCCACGCGCAGCCGCGCCTCGTTCAGCGCGGTCGCATTCGTCGTCGTCTTCGCGGCGCGCGTCGTGCGTGTGCTCGGCGGTCGCTTGCGCGGCGCGGTGCGCGGGCGCGTCTGCGCCGACGCGGCGGCAGAGAGCGCGAGTAAACAGATCAGACTCAGGGCGCGGGCTATCTTCAACTGACACCTCCTTCACCGGCGCACATCACGCGGCGCGCGGCTCAAACGATACGACGGGTCTGAAATCTTTATCGCCCATCATAACCTCAGCGCCGGCAAAACGGGAGGCGCGGGCGTTGGAACGCCGCGCGGGCGCGCTGCTACAATGAGTGCCGACGCGCGAAACGAACCCAACGACTGCGATGCCGGAGAGGACACTACAGGTTCGCCGCCTCGGACTGATGGAGTACGGCGCGGCCTACGAGGTGCAGAAAGAGACGGAGCTTGCCGTGCGCGCCGGCACACGGCCCGACACGCTGCTCCTCGTCGAGCACCCGCACGTCATCACGCTCGGCCGCCGCACGGCCGACGGCGCGGTGCTCGCCCCGGACGATCTCCTGCGCGCGCGCGGCGTCGCGCTCCACGAGACGAACCGCGGCGGCAAGGCGACCTATCACGGTCTCGGTCAGGTGGTCGGCTATCCCGTCATCAACCTCAGCCCCGACCGCGAAGACGTGCACCGCTACGTGCGCGATCTCGAAGCGGTCTTGATCCGCGCGCTCGCGGACTTCCAGATCGAAGCGTTCCCCATCAAAGGTCTCACCGGTGTCCACACCACGCGCGGCAAGGTCGCTGCCATCGGCGTCCACATCGCCCGCTGGGTGACGACGCACGGCTTCGCCTTAAACGTCAACACCGACCTCAGCTTCTTCGACCTGATCGTCGCTTGCGAGGGCGAGTCCGTTACCTCGATGAAAGAAATTTTAGGCCGCGAAGTTGACACGCGCGCCGTCGAAGACGCCATCGTCGCGCGCTTCGCGGAAGTGTTTGAGATGCAGCCGGAGGATACGCTGACGGCCGCGGCGGGCGACGGCCCGCCGCGCTCAAGTTAAATTACTTTCGCACGTCACCGTCACTCATTATTCGTCACTGAAGCCTATGTTGACCATCGAACTCATCCGTGAAGCGCACGCGCGCATCGCACCTTATGTACACCGGACGCCGGTCGTGACCTCGCGCGCGTTTGACGCGGCGGCGGGCGGGCGGCGCGTCTTCTTCAAGTGCGAGAACTTGCAGCGCGCGGGCGCGTTTAAGATGCGCGGCGCGGCGAACAAGATTCTCTCGCTGAGTGACGAGGAGCGGCGGCGCGGCGTGGTCGCGTTCTCGTCGGGCAACCACGCGCAGGCGGTCGCGCTGGCGGCACGCGAGGCGGGCGCGCGCGCCACCATCGTGATGCCGCAGGACGCGCCGCGCGCGAAGGTCGAAGGGACGCGCGGCTATGGCGCGGAAGTTATCTTCTTCGACCGGCAGCGCGACGACCGCGAGGCCATCGCCCGCGACGTGGCCGCGCGCACCGACGCAGTGCTCGTGCCGCCTTACGACGACTACCTCGTCATGGCGGGTCAGGGCACGTGCGCGCTGGAATTGTTTGAGGACGTGCCCGATCTTGACGGCATCGTGACGCCGTGCAGCGGCGGCGGGCTGTTCGCGGGCACGAGCACGGCGGCGAAGGCGTTGAACGAGCGCGTCGCGTGCTACGCGGTCGAGCCGGAGACGGGCGACGACACGCGGCAGTCGTTCCTGCGCGGCGAGCGCGTGCGCATCCCGCCACCGCCGACCATCGCCGACGGCGCGCGCGTCGAGACGCCGGGCGCGCTCACTTTTCCCGTCACGCAGCGGAACGCGACCGCCGTGCTCACGGTCTCGGACGAAGAGTTGATGGCGACGATGCGCTTTATCCTCTTCCGCCTGAAGCTGCTCGTCGAGCCGACGGGCGCGCTCGCCGCCGCCGCCGTGCTGTTCGACCGGCTGCCGCCTGACATCAAGCGCGTCGGCGTCGTGCTGTCGGGCGGCAACGTGGACGCGGAGATGCTGGCGCGCGTCTTGAGTGGTAAGATGACGGCAAGTTAAATCCGTCGAGGGCAAATTTCGAGTGGGACGCGAACTGCGAGTCATCAGCAATCCGAAGCCGCGCGAGCCGAAGCCCGCGTGGCTGAAGGTGCGGATCGGCGATCCGACGAATCAGAACCACGTGCTCAGGCTGATCGAGGGCTTGAACCTGCACACTGTCTGCCAGGAGGCGCGCTGCCCGAACATCTTCGAGTGCTGGTCTGACCGCACGGCGACCTTCATGCTCGGCGGCGACACCTGCACGCGCCACTGCGGCTTCTGCGCGGTCAACAAGGGACAGCCGATGGAGCTTGACCCGGCAGAGCCGCGCCACGTCGCCGAAGCCGTCAGGCATCTCAATCTCGCGCACGCGGTCATCACGTCGGTCAACCGCGACGACCTGCCCGACGGCGGCGCGGCGCACTGGGCGGAGACGATCCGCGAAGTTCGCGCCTTGAATCCCGGCTGCCGCGTGGAAGTGCTCATCCCCGATTTCAACGGCGACGAACAGGCGCTCAACACAGTGCTCGACGCGCAGCCCGACGTGCTCAACCACAACACGGAGACAATCGCGCGCCTCTACCGCCGCGTCCGCCCCGACGCGAATTACCAGCAGACGATGACACTGCTCGCCCGCGCCGCGCGCCGCCGCGACGCGGAAGGGCGCGGCATGTTGACGAAGAGCGGCATCATGGCGGGTCTCGGCGAGACGTTCGATGAAGTGGTCGCGTTGATGAAGGATTTACGCGCCGTCTCGTGCGACATCATGACCATCGGGCAATACCTGCAACCGCACGCGCGCCGCCTGCCCGTCGAACGCTACGTCACGCCGGAAGAGTTCGCGCGCTGGCGCGACGTGGGGCTAGAGTTGGGCTTCAAGCACGTCGAGTCGAGTCCGCTGACGCGCTCGTCCTACCACGCGCGGCAGCAGGCCGAAGGGCCGGCGGAAGAAGCGAGCGCGGCGGGCGCGCGGTGAGAGTGCGATCAGGAAGAGCTTAACCGCAAAGGGCGCGGAGGAAGGCCGCGAAGGGCGCAAAGGTTTTCTTCGCGTCCTTCGCGGCCCTTTCTGCGCCCTTTGCGGTTAAGTCCGGTAGCCACCCCAACTCGAAGCAAGAATCATGAAAGCCGTTATTTTCAAGCAGCACGGCGGCCCGGAAGTTTTAGAGTACGCGGACGCGCCCGAGCCGCGGATTAAAGCTAACGAGGTCTTGGTCGAGGTGCGCGCGTGCGCGCTCAACCACCTGGACGTGTGGGCGCGCGGCGGCTTGCCCGGCGTGGAGATTCCGCTGCCGCACATTCTGGGGAACGACGTGGCGGGGGTGGTGCGCGCCGTCGGAGAGTTGGTTGACTGGGTGCGTGCGGGGGACGAGGTGCTGTTGCAGCCGGGCGTGTCTTGCGGGCACTGCTTCGAGTGTCTGAGCGGGCGCGACAATCTGTGCCCGCAGTACGACATCATCGGCTACCGGCGCGACGGCGGTTACGCGGAACTGGTCGCCGCGCCGGGCGTGAACGTCATTCCGAAGCCGGCGAATTTAAGTTGGGCCGAGGCGGCGGCGCTGCCGCTCGTGACCGTGACGGCGTGGCACATGCTCGTGACGCGCGCCAATGTGCAGCCGGGCGAGGACGTGCTGATTCACGCGGCGGGCAGCGGCGTCGGCTCAGTCGGCATACAGATCGCACGCTTGCGCGGCGCGCGTGTCATCGCCACTGCCTCTTCGGACGAGAAGCTTGAGCAGGCGCGCGCGCTCGGCGCGGACGCGGGTGTCAACTACACAAACCCGGACTGGCCACGCGAGGTGCGGCGGCTGACGGAGAAGCGCGGCGTTGACGTGGTCTTCGAGCACACGGGCGCGGCGACGTGGCCCGGCTCTGTTCAGGCGCTGGCGAAGAACGGGCGGCTCGTCACCTGCGGCGCGACGAGCGGCTACGACGCGCGCACAGACCTGCGGCAGGTCTTCTACCGCCACCTGAACCTGCTCGGCTCGTTCATGGGATCAAAGGCGGAGTTGTTAGAGGCGATGAAGTTTGTCGCCAGCGGGCGGTTGCGCGCGGTCGTGGCCGAGACGTTGCCGCTCGCCGAGGCCCGCCGCGCCCACGAGCAGATGCAGAATCGCGCGCAATTCGGTAAACTCGTGCTCGTGCCGTGAACCGAGACGTACCGACCGCGCACCAGAGCCCACGCGCCGGCCGGCGAAATTCACACGCCACAACCGTCAGACTTAAGCGCCAGGGATAACCACAAAGGCACAAAGACGCAAAGAGTTTTCCTGGTTTTATTCGTGCCCTTTGTATCTTTGTGGTTAATCTCTGGCCGCATAGTCTCTGCGCCCGCTTCAACGATTAAAACTTTTGGAGAGAACTATTATGAGTTTCCGCAGAAAGCTTGCCCGCGCGTGGCCGGCGCTCGCGCTGGTCGTGGGCCTCTTCGCGCCGTCGCTCGTCGCCGCGGCGCAGACCGGCGCGGCCGCCGCGCTGCCCGCCGGCATCACGCGCGTCACCTCGGTCGAGGGCATCACTGAGTACCGTTTGCAGAACGGCCTGCGCGTGCTGCTCTTCCCCGACCCGACCAAGCAGACCATCACGGTGAACATCACCTACCTCGTCGGCTCGGCCACGGAGAACTACGGCGAGACCGGCATGGCGCACCTCCTGGAACACATGGTCTTTAAGGGCACGCCCAAACACAAGAACATCCCGCAGGAGTTGACCGAGCACGGCGCGCGCCCCAACGGCACGACCTGGTCGGATCGCACCAACTACTTCGAGACCTTCACCGCCACGGACGAGAACCTCAACTGGGCGCTCGACCTGGAAGCCGACCGCATGATCAACTCGTTCGTCGCCAAGAAGGACTTGGACTCGGAGATGACGGTCGTGCGCAACGAGTTCGAGCTGGGCGAGAACAGCCCGCAGAACGTCCTGCTCGAACGCATGATGGCCACCTCCTACGTCTGGCACAACTACGGCAAGACGACCATCGGCGCGCGCAGCGACATCGAGAACGTGCCGATTGAACGCTTGCAGGCGTTCTACCACAACTACTACCAGCCGGATAACGCGGTGCTCACCATCGCCGGCAAGGTGGACGAGGCGAAGACGCTCGCGCTCGTGGATAAATATTTCTCGCCCATCCCGAAGCCGACGCGCACGCTCCAGAGAATCTACACCGTCGAGCCGACGCAGGACGGCGAGCGGCAGGTGACGCTGCGCCGCACCGGCGACACGCAGCTTGTCGAGGCGCTTTACCACGTGCCCGCCGGTTCGCACCCGGACTTCGCGGCCGTGGACATCATCGCGCAGGTCTTGGGCGACGACCCGACGGGCCGCCTGCACAAGACGCTCGTCGAGACGAAGAAGGCCAGTTCGGCCTTCGGCTTCGACCTCCAGTGGCACGACCCGACGATGATCATCTTCGGCGCGGAGGTGCGGCAGGGCAGTTCCCTGGACGAGGCACGCGACGCACTCATTAGCACCGTCGAGGGCATCGCCAAAGAGCCGCCGACGAAGGAAGAGGTCGAGCGCGCCCGCGCACAACTGCTGAAGAACACGGAGTTGATCCTGAACAACTCGGATCAGGTTGGTCTGTTCCTGAGTGAGTTCATCGGCGCGGGCGACTGGCGGCTGTTCTTCCTGCACCGCGACCGCCTGCGCAAAGTCACGCCCGAAGAGGTGGCGCAGGTCGCCGCGCGCTACTTCAAGCCGTCGAACCGCACGCTCGGACTCTTCATCCCGACGCCCAACCCCGACCGCGCCGAGATTCCGCCGACGCCCGACCTGACCGCCGCGCTCAAGGACTACAAGGGCGACGCGGGCGTGGCCGCTGGCGAGGCGTTCGACCCCAGCCCCGCCAACATCGAGTCGCGCACGACGCGCGCGGACGCAGGCGGACTGAAGCTGGCGCTGCTGCCGAAGAAGACGCGCGGCGGCAAGGTGGTCGCGCAGATGGCGCTGCGCTACGGCGACGAGCACAGCCTGATGAACCGCTCGGCCGCCGCCCAACTCGCGGGCGCGATGCTCATGCGCGGCACGACCAAGCACACGCGCCAGCAGATACAGGACGAGCTTGACCGGCTGAAGGCGCGCGCTTTCGTCTTCGGCGGCCCGACGCAGGCCAGCGTCCAGATCGAGACGACGCGCGAGAACCTGCCGGCCGTGATGCGGCTGGTCGCGGAAGTCCTGCGCGAGCCGGCATTCCCCGCGAGCGAGTTCGAGCTGCTCAAACAGGAGAACCTCGCCAGCATCGAGCAGCAGAAGAGCGAGCCGACGCAGATCGCCTTCACCGCCTTCAGCCGCGTCATGAGTCCCTACCCGAAGGGCGACGTGCGCTACGTGACGACGAGCGAGGAGGACATCGCCGACATCACGGCCGCGACGCTCGACGAGGCCAGGCAGTTCTACAAAGACTTCTACGGCGCGTCGAACGCGCAGCTCACGGTCATCGGCGACTTCGACCCGGCGGAGATCACGGGTCTCGCCAAGCAACTCTTTGGCGACTGGAAGAGTCCGAAGCCGTTCGCGCGCGTGCCGAGCCTGTACAAGGACGTGGCGGCGGTGAACCAGTCGCTGCCCGCGCCCGACAAGGCGAACGCCTTCTTCGTCGCCGGGCTGAACCTGAGCGTCCGCGACGACAGCCCCGACTACCCGGCGCTCTTGCTCGGCAACTACATGCTCGGCGGCGGCACGCTCTACTCGCGCCTGGGCACGCGCATCCGCCAGAAGGAGGGCCTCAGCTACGGCGTCGGCTCGTCGTTCTTCGCCAGCGCGTTCGACCAGTACGGCTACTGGCGCACGACCGCCATCTACGCGCCGCAGAACGTGGACAAGCTCGAAGCCGCGTTCAAAGAAGAGATCGCGCGCATGATCAAAGACGGCTTCACGGCCGAAGAGGTCGAGACGGCCAAGTCGGGCTACCTGCAAGGCCGCCAGGTCAGCCGCGCGCAGGACAACGAGTTGGCCGGCAAGCTCAACCAGTACCTCTTCCTCAATCGCACGCTCCAGTGGGACGCCGACCTCGAAGCCAAGATCAAGGCGCTCACGCCCGAACAGATCAACGCCGCGATGCGCAAGTACATCGACCCGGCGAAGATCACCATCATCAAGTCCGGCGACTTCGCTAAAACGGCCGCGCCGGCAAAATAAACCTAGCCGGCAACGGCATTCACCAAGAAAGCAGCGCAGCCGAGCAAAGGCTTGCGCTGCTTTTTTCCTTGCGTGCTATGCTGCGCAAGCGGCGCACGCAATTGCAACCCGCTATATCCTGACCTGTTAACGACGAGCTAGACCTACAGGCCGAACTGCCAAACGCGACGAAGAATGAGGGCGTCAGGCGCAAGCGTACCCGGCGCTAACAGCCTGCGAAAATGAGCAAGGCCATCCTGCCCAAAAATTTCTTGCCTTTCCACTAAAAGGGAGTAAAATGCGCTCACCTCGCGGGCACGCGCCGATGCGCTTTCTCACTCCCGCCCTCGTATCCGCTTAAGCCATCGCCTGTGTGCACCAGCTTACAAACTCCATCTCGACAGCGGTCTTGATTCGCTGCCGGACTGACCGTTTTCCGCCAAACTTCTGAATCAGGTTAACTGATCGATTCTCAATTTGGAGGTGCCACATGGGCGCAGCAGAAGAAAACATTCAGCACGGGCTGGACAGAGTCAAAGAAGGCAGCGACAAGTTCATGCAAGCTAACGATAGAATGAAGCAGGGACTTGATCGGCTGAAGCAGGGCATGAGTCGGATGAAAGATGGGATGAGTCGGGTGAAGGATAGTTTCGATTCGTCGAGTCGGACGCGCGACACGATAGATTCGGTCAAGGACGCGATAGATTCGATTATTGACGCGATAGATATGCAGAAGGACGCGGTTGATGCGGGGAAAGACCCAATCAATGCGATCAAGGACGGCCTAGCCCAGATTAAGGATGGGCTAAACACGATGAAGGATGAGAAGGCCAAGGCGCGCGACGATGTGATGACAGAAATAGGTAAGGTCAAGGAAGAGATACCTAAATTGCAGGAGCAACTGACTAAGGTAAATGAAGAGAAAGCAAAGCTGCGCGATGACATGATGATAGACACAGATAGGATCAAGGAAGAAATAATTGGCGTGAAGAATGATGTGCTTAGCCTGAAAGAGCAATTGGTTAGCGCAAAAGAGCAATTGGTTAGCGCACGGGCTGATATAGACAAGATGCAGGCCGTAATGGCGCTAGAGGCTGAAAAAGCCGCCAAGGAAATGCTGGAAAATACACTCGGTCGGAAAATCATGGACTTCTTGGAAAGCGAGGGGAAAGACTATCTGAACGATAAGATCAGGGACACCATTGTTGACACGTTAACCGGCGATTTCCTGGAGAAGAAAATTCAAGCCGCAATGGGCGCGGATGATTCAATAGAGAAAAAGATCAAAGAGGTGCTCGACAAGGATCATTTCTTGGAAGAGAGAATTAAAACGGTGGTGAGCGCAGCGTCAAGCTGAAACTCGTGCCCGCCTTCTGTCCCACCAGGTTTAAGCTCGCTAGTGCGCTAATGAATGCGCGTGCGCCAACGCCTTAAACGGCAACGGCAAAACAGCGAGGCGCGTAGAAAGAGAATCTTTCCACGCGCCTCTTCTTTTGTCGTCCTTGCTCGCGCCCGCTTCAGCCGGTAGTGGGTTCTCTTAACACCAGCTGATCAAATTGTACCCGCACCTGCTCCGGCTTAACGCCCGCCGCGCGCAGAGCACGTAGGCTCAGTGCGTCGTGGCGTTTCGCTAAGCGACGGCCATGCTCGTCCGTTAAGAGATCGCAATGGTAATAACGGGGCGGCGCGATTTCGAGCGCGCGCATCAGGAGCAGTTGGCGCGCGGTGGACTTCAAGAGGTCTGTGCCGCGCACGACTTCACTGACGCGCATCGCATTGTCATCAACGACGCACGCGAGTTGATAGGCGGGCACGTCGTCGCGCCGCCAGATGAGGAAGTCGCCGAAGTCGCGTCCCGCCGTGAACGCTTGCGCGCCTTGATATTCGTCGGTGAACGCGATCACTTCATCGTCAGGCACGCGGAAACGCCAGTTGACGCCGCGCGGGTCGGCGGCACTCGGCGGCGGCGCGCCCGCGGGCGGGCGGCACGTGCCGGGGTAGAGTGGCTCGTCGTCCTGCGCGCCGTCGGCAGATTCGTGCGGGGCTTGCGCGGCGCGCGCGAGGTCGCGGCGCGAGCACGCGCACGGGTAGACGAGGCCGCCCGCGACGAGCGCGCGCCACGCGGCGAGATAGTGCGTGCGCCGTTCGCTCTGCGCGTATGGGCCGAGCGGGCCGCCCACGTCCGGCCCCTCCTGCCAACTCAGGCCGAGCCAGCGCAAGTCCTCAAGCATCGCGGCGACAAACTCGGCGCGCGAGCGTTGCGGGTCGAGGTCTTCGTTGCGCAGGATGAGCGTGCCGCCGTATGCGCGGGCGCGCTCCGCAGCCGTCCAGAAGGTGCGCGCGTGGCCGAGGTGCAGGTAGCCGGTCGGCGACGGCGCGAGCCGCCCGCGGTAGCCCTTGTCAGAGAGAGCAGGAAGAGTCACACGAAGATGGGAGCGACGCTATCGCGGCCGGCCCCCACGTCACATGCGCCGCAGCGCGTTGAGGCCGTGCAGGAGCATCCAGACCGCCGACAGCAGCGAGACGGTGACGAAAGTAGCGGCGACCTGTTCCGGGGTGAGCCTGCCCCGCAAGGAGAACAGGACGAGCGCCGTGAGCAGGATGAGCACGCCCGACAGGATCATGTCCTGACCGGAGACGCGGTTCACCGCGTACCAGACGCGCTCGTCCGCGAGCGTCCTGCGCGTGCGAAAGCCGTACCAGTGGTTGGGCGGCACGCGCCCTTGCAGCAGCGGCCAGCCCAGCCCGATAAACAGGACGCCCACCGCCGTGAAGATGGCGAACAGGAGCGTCATTGCGTTGGCGTCGTTCATCGCTTCACCTCGCTTGCGGGGGGTTCTAAAGATTCTGTGTAAGTGAGTTTGAGCCGAGGCCGCCCATCGGCACTCGGCCGTCGAAGAGGATCGCGAACTGGTTCATGGCTCCGCTCCAGTTCTTGATCGGCATTGTCCACC